>ERZ827469.80-NODE-80-length-134309-cov-6.716567_pt1 | contig 134309 bp, 128 predicted proteins | sample MGYA00519917_ERZ827469 | MGnify/ENA primary metagenome ERZ827469 (study PRJEB31778, sample SAMEA3449314) | human gut metagenome | biome: human gut; feature: human-associated habitat; material: faeces | place: United Kingdom | collected 2010/2012 ... | reverse complement strand
CGCAACCCGGGGATACCCCGGGATTTATATATCGACGCGGTTTCTCCCCGGCTCGCGCCGCGCTTAGCCGGGCTACGGGGTTGTGCGGTCTGCGGGCGGTAGCCCGGGTAAGGCGTTTACGCCGCAACCCGGGGATACCCCGGGATTTATATATCGACGCGGTTTCTCCCCGGCTCGTGCTGCGCTTAGCCGGGCTACGGGGTTGTGCGGTCTGCGGGCGGTAGCCAGGCTAAGGCGTTTACGCCGCCAGCCGGGAATACTTCCCCCATCTTACGCTTCGTCGTGCTCTTCCCACGCCAGCGCGCGTTTTACCGCTTTCTTCCAGCCGCTGTAGCGATAGTTACGCTCGGTGGTTTCAATCCCCGGACGGAACTCGCGTTCGATGACCGCTTTCTCCTGCAGTTCATCCAGGTTTTGCCAGAAACCGACCGCCAGACCGGCCAGATAGGCTGCACCCAGCGCGGTGACTTCGCGGACTTCCGGGCGTTCCACGCGGGTGCCGAGAATATCGGACTGGAACTGCATCAGGAAGTTGTTGGCGACCGCGCCGCCGTCAACGCGCAGGGCGTGGAGACGGATCCCGGAGTCAGCCTGCATCGCTTCCAGCACGTCGCGGGTCTGATAGGCAATCGACTCCAGGGTGGCGCGAATAATATGGTTGGAGTTCACGCCGCGGGTCAGGCCGAAGATCGCGCCGCGGGCATACGGGTCCCAGTACGGGGCGCCGAGGCCGGTAAACGCCGGAACGACGTACACGCCGTTGGTATCCTTCACTTTGGTGGCGAAATATTCGGAATCGAACGCGTCGCTAATCAGCTTCATCTCATCGCGCAGCCACTGAATAGAGGCGCCCGCCATAAACACCGCGCCTTCCAGCGCATAGTTCACCTCACCGCGCGGGCCGCAGGCGATAGTCGTCAGCAGGCCGTGCGTTGACGTCACCGCTTTCTCGCCGGTATTCATCAGCATAAAGCAGCCGGTACCGTAGGTGTTTTTCGCCATCCCCTCTTTCACGCACAGCTGGCCGAACAGCGCCGCCTGCTGGTCGCCCGCGATGCCGGCGATCGGTATACGCGTCCCGCCCTTACCGCCGATGTTGGTCTGGCCGTACACTTCGGAAGATTTGCGCACTTCCGGCAGCATGGCACGCGGGATATCCAGCGCGTCGAGCATTTTGTCGTCCCAGTCCAGCTCGTGGATATTAAACAGCATGGTACGCGAGGCGTTGGTGTAGTCGGTCACGTGAACGCGTCCCTGGGTCATTTTCCAGATAAGCCAGGTGTCTACGGTACCGAACAGCAGCTCGCCGCGTTTAGCGCGTTCGCGCGCGCCTTCGACGTGGTCGAGGATCCACTTCACTTTGGTGCCGGAGAAGTAGGGGTCAACCACCAGGCCGGTGGCCTTGCGGATGTACTCTTCCATGCCGTCGCGCTTGAGCTGTTCGCAGATTTCGGCGGTACGGCGGCACTGCCAGACGATGGCGTTATAAATCGGCTTCCCGGTTTCGCGCTCCCACACGATGGCGGTTTCACGCTGGTTGGTGATGCCGATCGCCGCGATTTCATCGGAGCTGATATCGGCTTTTGCCAGCACTTCGACCAGCGTAGAGCTTTGCGATGCCCAGATCTCCATCGGGTCGTGTTCAACCCAGCCTGGACGCGGATAAATTTGTTCGAATTCTCGCTGAGAAACGCTGACGATATTGGCATCGTGATCCATTACCACGGCGCGGGAGCTGGTGGTGCCCTGGTCGAGCGCTACGATATATTTTTTGTCGGTCATAGTATGAGTCCCGTAGTCAGATTACAGCGAAGCTTTGTGTTGCGTCGTAGAGGGGGATGCGGCTTCTTTCTCTTCGACGACGCAGGTGTCGCAAGGCAGGTGGCGGCCAATCAGCTTGCGGTAGCAGAATGCGCCCAGCGCAGCACCGACGATTGGCGCACACAGCGGCACCAGGAAATAAGGAATATCTTTGCCGCCGGTGAAGGCGACGTTGCCCCAGCCTGCCAGCCAGGCGAAGGCTTTCGGTCCGATATCACGCGCCGGGTTCATGGCGAAGCCGGTCAGCGGGCCCATGGATGCGCCGATGACGGCGATCAGCAGACCAATCAGCAGCGGCGCCAGCGGGCCACGCGGCACGCCGTTACCATCGTCGGTCAGCGCCAGAATGACGCCCATCAGGATAGCGGTAATCACCATTTCTACCGCGAAGGCCTGCACAAAATTGATATGCGGATTCGGATAGGTGGAGAAAATGCCTGCCAGCTCGAGACTTTCGACGCTACCGCGCACCATATTGTGGGTATGTTCGAAATCGAAGAAAAGATTGTAATAAAGCCCGTAAACTAAAGCCGCAGCGCAAAAGGCGCCAGCGAATTGCGCAACGATAAATGGAACAACTTTACGACCGTCAAAGCAGGCGAACAGCCACAGCGCGATGGTGACCGCCGGGTTAAGGTGCGCACCGGAAACCCCTGCGGTCAGGTAAATCGCCATGGCGACGCCCAGACCCCAGATGATGCTGATTTCCCACTGACCGAAGCTGGCTCCCGCGACCTTAAGCGCAGCGACGCACCCAACGCCGAAAAAGATCAACAACCCGGTACCGAGGAACTCTGCGATGCACTGGCCTTTTAGTGTTGATGTTTGGCTCATAATCGAATCCTGAAGCGTAGTGATGATTATTGTATGTGTGAAGGTCGCAGGCGACCACGCTGCCATGTAGGCATAGTGTTAATTTATCGTTAACGAACAAAAACGAGAAATATCGAAATTCAAATGTGTGTACCACGTCAAGAAAATGAGCGTTTTCGCGCCATAAACGCGTGTTCGGCCTTTTGCGGGAGCGTTTCACCGCACATTTTTTTACGTGTTGATTAACAATTACGAAAAAGTACCGGGTAAAAGCGGCGAACGGACCAGGTAAAGGCTGAAAAGTGTTGCAAACCGCAATCTACGCGGGTTGTCGCTGGACAGGGGAGGCGGGGCTTCATACAATCGACTACATCACCACTGTAGTGCGCTAATTTTCGTTAAGGCGTCAACGCGTATACGAAACGGACGGTTTCTATCAACGCCTTGCAAGTTCAGGAGAGGTATGACGATGTCATTAGAAGTGTTTGAGAAATTAGAATCTAAAGTTCAGCAGGCGATTGATACCATCACTCTGTTACAGATGGAAATCGAAGAGCTGAAAGAGAAGAACAACACGCTGGCGCAGGAAGTACAGAGCGCTCAGCACAGCCGTGAAGAGCTTGAGCGTGAAAACGGCCAGTTGAAAGAACAGCAGCAGGGCTGGCAGGATCGTCTGCAGGCGCTGCTGGGCCGCATGGAAGAAGTCTGATGCTTCCCGCCCCCTCCCGTTCGGGAGGGGGCAAACTCTCCCCCGCTCTATATACTCACAAGTTATAGCCAATCTTTTTTTATTCTTTAATCATCAGTCCGCTTTCTGGCACGCTTAATCCATCACAACACTACATAAAGAGAGCGGTGCGATGAATAAGTGGGGCGTGGGGTTAACTCTGTTGCTGGCATCCGCCAGCGTTCTGGCAAAAGACATTCAACTATTAAACGTTTCTTACGATCCAACGCGCGAGCTGTACGAACAGTACAACAAAGCCTTTAGCGCGCACTGGAAACAAGAAACCGGCGACAACGTGGTGATTCGTCAGTCCCACGGCGGCTCCGGCAAACAGGCGACCTCGGTGATCAACGGCATTGAAGCTGACGTGGTGACCCTTGCGCTGGCCTATGACGTCGATGCGATTGCCGAGCGTGGCCGAATCGACAAAAACTGGCTGAAGCGTCTGCCGGATAACTCCGCGCCGTATACCTCAACCATCGTGTTCCTCGTACGCAAAGGCAACCCGAAGCAGATTCACGACTGGAACGACCTGATTAAACCGGGCGTGTCGGTGATTACCCCGAACCCGAAAAGCTCCGGCGGCGCGCGCTGGAACTATCTGGCGGCATGGGGCTATGCCCTGCACCAGAACAATGGCGACCAGGCGAAGGCGCAAGAGTTCGTAAAAGCGCTGTTTAAGAACGTCGAAGTGCTGGATTCCGGCGCCCGTGGCGCGACCAACACCTTCGTGGAACGTGGGATCGGCGATGTGCTGATTGCCTGGGAAAACGAAGCCCTGCTGGCGACCAACGAACTGGGTAAAGACAAATTTGAGATCGTGACCCCGAGCGAATCGATTCTCGCCGAGCCGACGGTTTCCGTGGTGGATAAAGTGGTCGACAAGAAGGGCACTCGCCAGGTGGCGGAAGCGTATCTGAAGTACCTCTACTCGCCGGAAGGCCAGGAGATTGCGGCGAAGAACTTCTATCGTCCGCGCGATCCTGAGATAGCGAAAAAATACGCGAATGAGTTCCCGAAACTGAAGCTGTTCACCATCGATGACGTGTTTGGCGGCTGGACGAAAGCGCAGAAAGAGCACTTTTCCAACGGCGGCACCTTCGACCAGATCAACCAGCGTTAAATAGCCTCCCCTTATCCCCGCTTGCGCTGCGCTTAGCGGGGATACAACTCTTGTCGCCCGGACAGGCGTAAGCCGCGACCCGGGGCTGAGAAGTCTGGTAGCGCCGCCTCCGGGAAAACACACCGAACCTCTTCCTGTTTTCATTTGGTCATCAAACTGCGTTACTCTTCCGTTTCTGGCTGAGACAGGAAAAAATAATGCGAAGAGTACGATACCTTTTATTAGCGCTGCTGGTGGTCGTTGTGGCGGCGATAGCCGGCGGCTACTACTGGCTTCATTCCGGCAACCCTGATGCGTTGCGCAAAATTGTTCTGCAACAGTGCGTCCCCAATCAACAGCAGCACCAGAATCCCGCGCCCTGTGCGGAAGTGAACCTCAAGGGCGGCTATGTGCTGTTTAAAGACCGCAATGGCCCGCTGCAGTATCTGCTGATGCCGACTTACCGTATTAACGGCACCGAAAGTCCGCTGCTGCTTAATCCCCTGACGCCGAACTTCTTCTGGCAGGCCTGGCAGGGGCGCGAAATCATGAGCCAGCATCGTGGTTCCGCCGTATCGGATGACGCGGTCTCCTTGACCATCAACTCGCGCAGCGGACGCACGCAAAATCATTTCCATATCCATATCTCCTGCCTGCGTCCCGATGTCCGTACCCAGCTGGACAAGGACGCGCCCGCAATCAGCAGCCGCTGGTTGCCGCTGCCCGGTGGACTACTGGGCCACGAATATCTGGCGCGTCGGGTCACTGAAACGGAGCTGGCGCAGCGCAGCCCGTTCCTGATGCTGGCCGAAGAGGTGCCGGAAGCGCGTGAACATATGGGCCGTTTTGCGCTGGCGATGGCAAAGCAGAGCGATGGCTCACTGGTGCTGCTGGCGACCGAGCGTAACCTGCTAACGCTTAATCGCGCATCGGCGGAAGAGATTCAGGATCACAGCTGCGCAATCCTGCAATAACCCCACCATATCTGGCGTTTACCTGTCTTATCGTCCGTCGTATTCTTGCTGAAAAAATCGACAGGAGACAGGTATGTCGCTCTGGTTGTCCCACCCTCTGTTCCTTCCTTCTATCATCGTCGGCATCACTATTCTCCTCTGGGCGACTTCGCTACTGCCGGAGTTTATGACCGCGCTGCTGTTTTTTGCCGCGGCGATGATCGCCAAAATCGCGCCGCCGGAGGTGATTTTTGGCGGCTTTGCTTCCTCGGCCTTCTGGCTGGTGTTCAGCGGCTTTGTGCTGGGGATCGCCATACGCAAAACCGGGCTGGCGGACAGGGCGGCCCGGTCGCTCTCGTCGCGGCTGACCGACTCCTGGCCGCTGATGGTCGGCAGCGTGGTGCTGCTCAGCTATGCGCTGGCGTTTGTGATGCCGTCCAATATGGGGCGTATCGCGCTGCTGATGCCGATTGTGGCGGCAATGGCCAGGCGTGCCGGCATTGAAGAGGGGACGCGCCCGTGGTTTGGCCTGGCGCTGGCGGTGGGGTTCGGGACCTTCCAGCTGTCTGCCACCATCCTGCCCGCCAACGTCCCGAATCTGGTGATGAGCGGCGCGGCGGAGGGATCGTATGGTATCCATTTGAATTATCTTCCCTATTTACTGCTGCATACGCCGGTGCTCGGCTGGCTCAAAGGGGCTGTGCTGATCGCCTTGATATGCTGGCTATTTCCCGGAAAACCGCACCCGCCGCGCGACATGACGCCGCTGCCGCCGATGAGCCGCGATGAGAAGCGCCTGGCGTGGCTGCTGGTGGTGGTGCTGACGCTCTGGGTGACGGAGAGCTGGCACGGCGTGGGGCCGGCCTGGACGGGGCTGGCGGCGGCGGTGATAACGCTGCTGCCGCGGGTCGGTTTTATCAGCGGCGAGGAGTTTTCCAGCGGCGTGAATATCCGCACCTGTATTTACGTCGCCGGGATTTTAGGGCTGGCTATCACCGTGACGCAAACCGGTATCGGCGGCGTGGTGGGGAATGCCCTGCTGCAGATTATGCCGCTGGATAAAGAGAGTCCGTTCACCAGCTTTCTCGCATTGACCGGCATTACCAGCGCGCTGAACTTTATCATGACCGCTAACGGCGTACCGGCGCTGTATACCACCTTCGCGCAGAGCTTCTCCGATGCGACCGGCTTCCCGCTGCTGAGCGTGATTATGATTCAGGTGCTGGGATACTCCACGCCGCTGCTGCCGTATCAGGCATCACCGATTGTGGTGGCAATGGGGCTGGGGAAAGTGCCTGCAAGGGCGGGAATGCTGCTGTGTATTGCGCTGGCGGCGGTAAGCTATTTGATTCTGCTGCCGCTGGACTACCTGTGGTATCAGGCGTTGGGGAAACTGTAGGCTGCACCGCTCGGGGATTTTCCCGGAACCTGGCCGGGCAACCGGGCGATAACCCCGGTTGCAAAGCGCGACCGGGGAAAGGCCTTAAAGCGAATTACGCTTTTTTCGCGGCTTCTGCTGCTTTAACGATCACCGCGAAAGCGTCAGCTTTCAGGGATGCGCCGCCAACCAGCGCGCCGTCGATGTCCGGCTGGGTGAACAGCTCTGCTGCGTTGCCCGCGTTAACGGAACCGCCGTACTGGATGATCACTTGTTCAGCCACTTTCGCATCAGCTTTAGCGATGTGGTCGCGAATGAATTTGTGTACAGCCTGAGCCTGAGCCGGGGTAGCGGATTTGCCGGTACCGATCGCCCATACGGGTTCATAAGCGATAACCGCGCCTTCGAACGCCGCCGCGCCCTGGGTTTTCAGAACGGCGTCGATCTGACGCGCGCACACTTCTTCCGTTTTGCCCGCTTCGTTTTCCGCTTCGGTTTCACCGATGCACAGAACCGGGATCAGACCCTGCTCTTTCAGTACCGCGAATTTCCTGGCGATAAACTCGTCGGACTCTTTGTGGTAGGTACGGCGCTCGGAGTGGCCGATGATGATGTATTCAGCGCCGATGTCTTTCAGCATTTCGGCAGAGGTTTCGCCAGTGAACGCGCCGGACAGGTTCAGGTCAACGTTCTGCGCGCCCAGGTGAATGTGGCTGCCCGCAGCGGCTTGTTTAGCCAGGTCGATGTACATCTCAGGCGGAGCAATGGCAACTGCACAGCCGGTTACGCCAGCCAGTTCGGTACGCAGGTTCGCGACCAGTTCGTTTACCATGTGGCGGCTGCCGTTCAGTTTCCAGTTACCCATCACTAAAGGATGTCGCATTTTTATTCTCCACGCTTTAAAGCGAATTAAGGAATATAGCCGCCCCCGCGGGCAGCATGGTCTGTGAAACAGTATAGAGATTCATCACTGGAAAGGCTTTGCTTTTTGTCATTTATTGTTGTTTTCCAGCGTTTCAGATAGCGCCAGCTTAATCGGTTCAACAGCGAAGGTTAGCCCCTTTTCGCCGTTGTCCGCCACCACATAGCGCACAGCACCTTCCGTTTCGGAGAAGTAACGTTTGCCTTTTCCGGCGGTCAGCAGTTTCTGCAGCTTCTGCTGGCTTTGCGTCAGGCTGAGCGTGGGTACGAACGCGCGCATCACGGCGCTCATATACTCCTGGGCTCTCGCTTTCGCCGCTTTCTGCTGCGGCCCCTGAATCGGTAGCCAGGTGATCTGCATCGATTTAATTTTGAGCGTGCCGCGTTCAAGCGCGGTCGACGCGTAAAGGTTCTCATTGATCTTCGTGGCGGCGCGGGTCAGGTTTGCCTGGTCTTTGCTGGCGGCGACGGCGCGAAATTCATTGAGCGATAGCTTCGGGTTATCGTTGTTGAATTTTTCCCGAAACTCGCTGATGGAAATATCAAAGGCCGGCGCGCCGGAGAGAAGATAGGGCGCCGTAGCGCTGGCGTCTGACTCGGCGGACAACGCTTTTTGGCCGACGGATAATGCCGCCAGCCCAATTAAACATAAGGTTGCCCACTTCTTCATGCCCATCTTCCCTTTTTTTATCTGCTGACGATTAAAACGAGAACCGTCACGCTTGTCAAAAAGTCACGCCTTCAGGGTAAACTACGTCGGTGATGATGATAAGGAATAAAACATGACCCTACAGCAGTGGCTATTCTCAATTAAAGGGCGGATTGGACGTCGCGACTTCTGGATCTGGATCGCTATCTGGATAATGACCATGAGCGCGCTGTTCACGCTGGCCGGTAGTAACCTTCTCAATTTACAGACGGCGGCTTTTATTCTGGTGTGCCTGCTGTGGCCGACGGCGGCGGTGACCATTAAACGCCTGCACGATCGGGGTAAATCCGGGCTCTGGGCGCTGCTGATGATTCTGGCGTGGATGCTGCTGGCGGGCAACTGGTCGATGCTGCCTGGGGTCTGGCAGTGGGGCGTCGGGCGGTTTATACCGACGCTGATTATCGTCATGATGCTGATCGACCTGGGCGCGTTTGTCGGTACCCAGGGCGCGAATAAGTTTGGTAAAGAGACGCTGGACGTGCGCTGGAAAGCGGAATCCTGATTACCAGTAGTGTTCGGCGGTCATATGACCCGGCCGGCGACGCAGGTGCTTGCTCATCTGCCGGGTCTCTTTCAGCAACTGCTGGGTGTCGCGCACCATCTGCGGGTTACCGCACAGCATGACGTGGCTGCTCTCGGCGTTCATCGGCAGGCCGACGGCCTCTTCCAGCGCGCCGGTTTCAATCAGGAACGGGATACGTCCCGTGAGCATGCCCGGCGCGGTTTCCCGGCTCACGACCGACTGGATGCGCAGTTTGCCCGCATAGCGCGCTTCCAGCGCCTGCATCTGCGGCAGATAGCTGAGGTCGGCGGCATAGCGCGCGGCGTGCACCAGTACCAGGTTTTTAAAGCGATCTAGGTCCTTCCCTTCTTCCAGAATTGACAGGTACGGGCCAATCGCCGTGCCGGTGGCGAGCATCCATAGGGTGTCGCAATCCGGCACCTCTTCCAGCACGAAGAAACCGGCGGCTTCGCTGACCACCTGGACTTCATCGCCCGGCTTCAGAGCCGCCAGCCGCGGGCTGAGCTTGCCCTCCGGAACCGTCACCAGATAGAACTCAAGATCGGGGTTGCTGGGGGCGTTGACGTAGGAATAGGCGCGCTGCACGCGTTCTCCGTCTACGTCCAGCCCCAGTTTGGCAAACTGCCCAGCGGTGAAGGGCGCAACCGGCGCGTGAACGGTGAGGCTAAACAGTGCATCAGTCCAGTTCTGTACTTTTACCACTTTGCCCGTAACCCAGTTTGCCATAGCGACTCTCCTCTCAATCCTGTTAACGTATCTTCACCGCGACGAGAGCAGATTTCCAGCCCGAAAAGGCTGGAAAGCTCTATTGATCAAATGTTTTTACAGGATGTGCAGCTGAATATCCGGGTCTTTGCGATCGAGATAATGAATCGATTGAATACGGCGGATAGTGCGGGATTTACCGCGGATCAGCAGGGTTTCGGTGGTGGCCATATTGCCTTTACGGGTGATACCGTCCAGCAGATCGCCCTTGGTGATGCCGGTTGCCGAGAAAACCACGTTGTCGCTGCGCGCCATATCGTCCAGGCGCAGCACTTTGCCTGCTTCAATGCCCATCGCCTGACAGCGTGCCAGCTCGTTTTCGCCGATGCGGCGGTTCTCTTCGCTGTCGCCCTTCACGTGGTGACGCGCCAGCAGACGGCCGTTCATATCGCCGTCCAGCGCGCGGATCACCGCAGCGGAAACGACGCCTTCCGGCGCGCCGCCGATACCGTACATGACGTCAACTTCGCTGTCCGGCATGCAGGTCAGAATAGAGGCGGCAACGTCGCCGTCGGGGATGGCGAACACGCGCACGCCCAGCTTTTGCAGCTCAACAATGACGTCGTCATGGCGCGGCTTGGCTAAGATGGTGACCGTTAATTCACTCAGCGGCTTATTCAGCGCGCGGGCGATGTTATGCAGGTTCTCCGCCAGCGGCAGGTTCAGATCGATGGTGCCCTTCGCTCCCGGGCCGACAATCAGCTTTTCCATGTACATATCTGGCGCATTCAGGAAACAGCCCTTATCGCCTACCGCCATGACCGCCAGCGCGTTCGCCTGGCCCATCGCCGTCATGCGGGTGCCTTCAATGGGATCGACGGCGATATCTACCGCATCGCCGTGGCCGGTACCGACGCGCTCGCCAATGTACAGCATCGGCGCTTCGTCGATTTCGCCTTCGCCAATCACGATAGTGCCGTCGATGTTGATCAGGTTGAGCATAATGCGCATGGCGTTGACGGCGGCGCCGTCGGCGGTATTTTTATCACCGCGGCCTAACCATTTGTAGCCTGCCAGCGCGGCGGCTTCGGTGACGCGCGAAAATTCGATGGCCAGTTCTCGTTTCATAATCCACTCATCTGAATAAAAATTATGCGCAGCGTGGCGAGATGACGTTCGCGCTACGCGTTGGAATAGCGTTCGGTTTCCGGCATCCAGCGCTCTATCAGCGCCTGTGCCTGCTGGGGATAGCGTTCGTGAATATGGCGGGCGATGCGCTGAACTTCCGGGATCATAGCCTGATCGCGCAATAAGTCCGCGACTTTAAATTCAGCGTTGCCGGTCTGACGGGTGCCGAGCAGCTCGCCGGGGCCGCGAATTTCCAGGTCTTTTTGGGCGATGACGAAACCGTCATTGCTATCGCGCAGAACCTGCAGGCGCTTCTGGGCGGTTTTTGACAGCGGCGATTTATAGAGCAGCACGCAGTGGGAGGCTACCGCACCGCGCCCGACGCGCCCTCGGAGCTGGTGCAGCTGCGCCAGCCCCAGACGCTCCGGGTTTTCGATGATCATCAGGCTAGAGTTGGGCACGTCCACGCCGACTTCAATCACCGTGGTGGCGACCAGCAGATGCAGCTCGCCCTGCTTGAACGCGCTCATTACCGCCTGCTTCTCGGCGGATTTCATACGCCCGTGCACCAGGCCGATATTCAGCTCCGGCAGCGCGAGCTTCAGCTCTTCCCAGGTGGCTTCCGCCGCCTGAGCTTCCAGCAGATCCGACTCTTCAATCAGCGTACAAACCCAGTAGGCCTGGCGACCTTCGTGAGTGCAGGCGTGACGTACGCGGTCAATAATATCGCTGCGTCGCGTATCCGGAATGGCCACCGTCGTAACCGGCGTTCGGCCCGGCGGCAGTTCATCGATGACCGAGGTGTCGAGGTCGGCATACGCGGTCATCGCCAGGGTGCGCGGAATCGGCGTGGCGGTCATAATCAGCTGGTGCGGGTGAAATCCCTGCTGTTGCCCTTTCTCCCACAGCGCCAGCCGCTGATGGACGCCAAAACGGTGCTGCTCGTCGATAATCACCAACGCGAGGCCGTTAAACTGGACCTGCTCCTGAAAGATGGCGTGGGTGCCGACAATCATCTGTACCTGTCCGCTGGCGATAGCCTCCTGCTGCGCCAGGCGCGCTTTGCCTTTTTGTTTGCCAGCCAGCCAGCCCACCTCAATGCCCAGCGGTTCGAACCAGCTGCGGAAGTTATTGGCGTGCTGTTCAGCCAGCAGCTCGGTCGGCGCCATCAGCGCTACCTGTTTGCCGTGGGCGATGGCGCGCAGGGCGGCAAGCGCGGCGACCAGGGTTTTACCGGAGCCCACGTCCCCCTGCACCAGACGCATCATCGGCACGTCCAGCGCCATATCGCGCTCGATTTCAGCCGTGACGCGCGCCTGCGCGCCGGTCGGCGTAAAGGGGAGGGAGGCCAGCAGTTTATCTTTTAGCGTGTCGTTAGCGCTGAGCGCGAGGGCGTGGTAGCGCTGGGCGCCTGCCCGCAGCGCCAGCATGCTGAGGTTATGCGCCAGCAGCTCTTCCAGGATTAAGCGCCGCTGAGCCGGATGTTTGCCGCTTTCCAGCTCGCTAAGCTGTAACGTGGGCGGCGGGCGATGCAGCGTGCGCAAGGCGTCCGGCAGGCTCATCATCCCCTGCGCCAGCTCAGGCGGCAGCAGCTCGGCGATCGCGCAGGTTTCAAGCAGCTCCAGCGCCTGGTCGGTGAGCTTACGCAGCGTAGCCTGCTTGATGCCTTCAGTGGTGGGATATACCGGGGTCAGCGTTTCCTGTAAATCAGGGGTACTCATGTCGCCCTGAACCCGATATTCCGGATGGATCATCTCCGCCCCGTGCTTACCGCGCTTCGCCTCACCGTAGGCCAGCACGCGGCGCCCGGTTGCCAGGCTATTTTTCATCGCCGCGCTGAAGTTAAAAAAGCGCATGGTGAGGATGCCGGAGCCGTCGCTTATCTGGCAGGTCATCATCCGGCGGCCGCCGAAAGTGATGTTGCAGTTGAGGACTTCGCCTTCAACGGTGGCGTAAACGCCGGGCAGCAGTTCGCCGATGTGATACAGATGGGTGCGGTCTTCGTAGCGTAGCGGCAGGTGCAGAAGCAGATCCTGTACCGTATGCAGGCCGATTTTTGCCAGCTTACTGCTCTGGGCCGCGCCAACGCCCGTCAGGGAGTTGAGCGGCACCGCATCCAGCAGACGGCCCTGCATGATTACTTCGCCGCCTGCATGGTGGCCCACCACGCGGCATCGGCTTCGACTTCGCCCTGCTCGTTGACGTGGGGGTAGGGAAGTCCCTTGCGTTTAGCGACCTTCGCCAGCACCGGATAGCCGCCTTCAAACAGCAGGCGCTGCTGGTCTTCTTCCGGCAGCATACTGTTCTCGCGCCGGTACATGCCGGCGTTCTGCCGCTGGCGCTGGGCTTCGTAGAGGATAAGCGCTGAGGCGACGGAAACGTTCAGCGACTGCACCATGCCAATCATCGGAATGATGATGTCCTGGTCCGCCAGGTCTAACGCTTCCTGCGTAATGCCGGTTTTCTCCTGCCCCATCAGGATACAGGTGGGACGGGTATAGTCGATTTCACGGAAATCGACGGCGTTATCAGAGAGATGGGTCGCCAGGATCTGCATGCCCTGGCCTTTTAAATGGGTGACGGCCTCGCCAATAGTACGGTGGGTTTTGACCTGCACCCAGCTATTGCTGCCGGCGGCCGCGGAGGCCATGGTACGCATACGGCTACCTGGCCAGATGGCGTGCACTTCATGCACGCCAACGGCGTCTGCGGTACGAATGACCGCAGAGACGTTATGAGGCTTATGGACCTGCTCCATGCAGACTGTCAGGTCAGGCTGGCGCCTGGCGAGCATCTCGCAGATACGCGCATAACGCTGTAAATTCATGATACTTCCATCCTTCGAATGACTCTTTAATCGCTGCGGAATACGCGGCCCATTCCTGGGCCTTGCCCTTTACGGGGCCGCTGTAAGCAGCGTTCAAATCTGCTCCCGGCAGATTTGTCATTCGCTTGCCGCCTTGACGCAATTCGAATGATTTTGTGGAAGAGCTAGTTTCGGTTACGGGTGACTTTTATTACATCCGGCATGACGCGAATTTTGCGCATGATATTCGCCAGATGCACGCGGTCGCGCGCGGTAAGGCGAATAAAGGCGCTGTAAACGCGGCCATCTTTCTCTTCCGTATTCAGGCTTTGAATATTGGAAGAAGCGGTGTTGATCGCCGCGGTAAGATTCGCCAGGGCACCCTGATGGTTGAACATATCCACCTTGATTTCGGTGATAAATTCCTGCGCCGTCTCTTTGTCCCACTCGACCGCCATAAATTTCTCCGGCTCTTTCTGATAGCCGCGAATGTTACGACAGGACTCATGGTGAATAACCAGGCCTTTGCCCGGGCTGACGTGCGCGATAATCGGGTCACCGGGGATCGGACGGCAGCATTTGGCGAAGGTGATCAGCACGCCATCCGCGCCTTTAATCGGCAGATGATTATGGCCGACAGGCGCTGGCTGTACAGGCACGGCGGTGGTTTCACCCTGCTGCAGGTTTTTTGCTACCACGACGCTCATGGCGTTGCCGAGGCCGATTTCGGCCAGCAGATCGTCAAGCGTGGTCAGCTTCATGCGCTCAAGTTCACGCTGAATGTTCTCGGGCGGGATCTCGGCCAGCTTGCGGCTACCGCCGAGGGCGTGATTGAGCAGGCGGCGCCCGAGGCTTACGGAGTCGTCGCGCTTAAGGTTTTTCAGCAGCTGGCGAATTTTGGCGCGCGCTTTCGAGCTGACGACAAAGTTCAGCCATGCGGCGTTCGGACGTGCGCCCGGCGCGGTGATGATTTCCACCGTCTGGCCGCTGGAGAGCGACTGCGACAGCGGATACGGCTGGCGGTCGACGCGGGCGCCGACGCAGGCATGGCCGATGTCGGTATGCACCGCGTAGGCGAAATCCACCGGCGTCGCGCCGGCGGGCAGTTCGACAATGCGCCCTTCCGGGGTGAAAACGTAAATTTCATCCGGGAACAGATCGGATTTCACGCTCTCAATAAATTCAAATGAACTACCGGCGCTCTGCTGGAGCTCCAGCAGGCTCTGCATCCAGCGCTGGGCGCGGATTTGCGCCGTGGTGCTGCTCTCGCCGCCGTGCTCTTTATAAGCCCAGTGCGCCGCCACCCCCATTTCCGCCATCTGGTCCATGTCTTCGGTACGAATTTGTACCTCAACCGGGACGCCGTGCGGGCCGATCATCGAGGTGTGCAAAGATTGATAGCCGTTCGCCTTTGGAATGGCAATATAGTCTTTGACGCGACCCGGACGCGGCTTGTAAAGGCTGTGCATCTGGCCAAGCACGCGGTAGCAGGTGTCGGAATCATGGACAATCACGCGGAAAGCGTAGATATCCATAATCGAGTGAAAGCGCTGCTCTTTGAGCACCATCTTGCAGTAGATGGAGTACAAATGCTTTTCGCGACCGCTAACGCGACAGGGAATTCCCGCTTCCTGCAGGCGCCCTTCGATTTCGGAGAGGATCTTTTGAATCATCTCCTTACGGTTGCCGCGCGCCGCTTTAACCACCTCTTTAATGACGCGGTAGCGGTTAGGATACAGCGCCTCAAAGCCCAGCTCTTCGAGCTCGGTTTTGATGTGATGGATACCTAAACGGTGCGCCAGAGGGCTGTAGATTTCCAGCGTTTCGCGGGCGATGCGGCGGCGCTTGTCCGGGCGCAATGAGCCCAGCGTGCGCATGTTATGGGTGCGGTCAGCGAGCTTGATAAGGATGACGCGGATATCCTGCACCATCGCCATAATCATTTTGCGAAAGTTTTCAGCCTGGGCCTCTTTCTTGTCGCGAAACTTAAGCTTATCAAGTTTTGACACCCCCTCTACCAGTTCAGCAACGCTTTTACCGAAAAGCTGCTCCATGTCCTGGTAGGTGGCGGGGGTATCTTCTATCACGTCGTGCAGCAGAGCGGCCATTAGCGTTTCATGGTCGAGTTTCATCTCGGCCAGGATACAGGCTACCGCTACCGGGTGCGTGATATAGGGTTCACCGCTTGAACGTGTCTGGCCCTCGTGAGCGTCACGTGCAACGAGATAAGCCTGCCGAAGACGTTTAATTTGCTCTTCGGGCAGGTAGTTTTGAATCAGCTGATTCAGGCTTTCAAACAGATACAAGGGCGACCCGCAGTGTGATTAACGACGACCTTCAGCAATAGCGGTAACGGCTTGTAATTCAGCGGCTTCCTGCTCTTGCTGTTCCTGGCGCTCACGAACGTCGAGGATCTTGTTGTTGATCAGACCTTCTTCGATTTCGCGCAGTGCGATAACGGTAGTTTTATCGTTTTCTTCCGGTACCAGCGGATCCTTTCCGCCTACCTGCATCTGACGAGCGCGACGCGCGGCGACCAGTACCAGGTCAAAACGGTTACCAATTTTCTCTACAGCGTCCTGAACAGTTACGCGTGCCATACTTAAAATGCTCCACAGGTGAAGAAATGACTGGGCATGATACTGAATGTGGGTTCAGTCTGCCAACAGTTTGGTGATTAAAGCGCCATGTCGCTGCTTTTGGCGGCTCATGCGCAGACGTTCGGCGCGAATAATAATTTTCAGATCGCTCAGCGCGGTATCAAAATCATCATTCACAATCAGGTAATCATACTCCGCGTAATGGCTCATTTCTGCAACTGCCTGCGCCATACGTTTTGCGATAACCTCTTCGCTGTCCTGACCGCGGCCGCGCAGGCGACGATCAAGCTCATCTTTTGACGGCGGCAGGATAAAAATGCTGCGCGCGCCGGGCATTCTGTTGCGGATTTGCTGCGCGCCCTGCCAGTCGATATCGAGGAAGACGTCGACGCCGGTCGCCAGTACCTGCTCGATAGCTTCGCGCGAGGTGCCGTAATAGTTGCCAAAGACTTCTGCATGTTCAAGAAAAGCGTCTTCGCCAATCATCGTCCTGAATTCGTCGTGATTCACAAAGAAATAGTGTTCACCGTGCACTTCACCCGGGCGCGGAGCGCGCGTGGTATGCGAAACAGAAACCTGAGAGTCGTACAACGGTTGGGTTTTTAATAAAGCCTGAATCAGGCTGGATTTACCCGCGCCGCTAGGGGCGGAAACAATATAAAGCGTGCCTTGAGCCATGAGTGTCTTTTGTATGTGGTGGTCGAAATAGAGCTTACATACGAGCCTATTATACACGGCGGCACCGCGTGACGCAGTCCCTGTCACACTTTTTGCGTTCTTTCTTTCATTTTGCTTGCCGTTTCCCTGATTTCTCCGGGCGTTGCAGAAACAACGCAGAAAACCTGGATGCCTGCTCGCAGCGTTAAAAATCCCTCCTCGCGGACGAAAATACGCCTGCGGCACAATTGGTGACGAGAAAACAGGAGGGCATCGCGATGCAAAATGGAGTCTGGGCGCTGGTGCTGTGGATGCTGGTGGGAGACGGGCAGGCAGCCTGCCCCGCATGGCCGCAGGCCAGGGCCGATCGGGAGATTGAACGTCTCAGCCAGCAGATAACGGAATGGAAAAACGCCTACTGGCAGCAGGGGAGCAGTACGGTAAGCGATGAGGTCTATGACCAGCTTGCGGAGCGGCTGGCGTACTGGCGGCGCTGCTTCACCGGCGAGGCTCCCGCTCACGACGCGTCTCCTCCCCTAAAAGGGGAGGCCAGACATCCGGTGGCGCACACCGGCGTGCGTAAACTGGCAAATCAAGCCGACGTGGCGCGCTGGATGCGCGGTCAATCCGGCCTGTGGGTGCAGCCTAAAGTTGATGGCGTCGCGGTCACGCTCGTGTATCGGCAGGGGCGTCTGACCCAGGCGATAAGCCGGGGTAATGGCCTGGCCGGGGAAGACTGGACGGCCAGGGTCTTGCAGATCCCCTCCGTGCCTAAAGTCTCTGACGGCGTACTGGCGAATAGCGTTCTACAGGGTGAGCTGTTCCTGCTCCGCGAGGGGCACGTGCAAAAGCAGATGGGCGGCATGAACGCGCGGGCAAAAGTTGCCGGCATGATGATGCGCCAGCAGGCTGCGGCGGATCTTAATCAACTGGGTCTCTTTATCTGGGCATGGCCCGATGGGCCGCAGGATATGAAACAGCGGCTGGCGCTGCTGCGGCAGGGCGGCTTTATTTACAGCGCGCTTTTTTCGCACCCTGTCGCGGATGCGCAGCAGGTTGAACAGTGGCGCCAGCGCTGGTTCACTTCACCGCTGCCTTTTGCCAGCGATGGCGTTGTGGTGCGGCGGGAAAAAGCATCTCCCGGGCGCTTCTGGGTTCCGGGTCAGGGCGATTGGGTTATCGCCTGGAAATACCCGCCCGCCTCACGCGTCATGGAGGTTCGCCGTATCAGCTTTAGCATCGGGCGCAGCGGTAAAATAGCCGTGGTGGCGCATCTGGAGCCGCAGATGCTGGACGATAAGCGCGTGCAGCGGGTGAGCGTCGGTTCGGTATCCCGCTGGTACAATCTGGATATCGGTATTGGCGACCAGCTGCAAATCAGCCTTGCCGGGCAGGGGATACCGCGCATCGATTCGGTCGTCTGGCGCACGGCTCAGCGTAATAAACCCCAGCCACCGGCGGCGCGTTTCAATGCTTTAACCTGCTATTTTGCCACGCCCGAGTGTGCGGAACAGTTTCTTTCGCGGCTGGTCTGGCTCTCATCCCGATCGGTTCTCGATATTGACGGCGCGGGAGAAGCGCTATGGCGGTCCCTGCATGACGCGCGCAGCATGGAGCATCTCTTTTCATGGCTGGCGTTTACGCCGGAGCGGCTGCAAGCCATACCGGGGGTCTCGACGCTGTGCGGGCAGAGGCTGTGGCACCAGTTCAATCTTGCGCGCGAACGGCCTTTTCTGCGCTGGATCCAGGCGATGGGAGTCCCTATACCGAAGACGGCGTTTGCCCGGCTGAAGGAGGATGACTGGCGACGGATGCAGGAGCGAAACGAAGAGCAGTGGCGGCGCCTGCCGGGGATCGGGGCGGAAAGAGCGCGGCAGCTGGTGACGTTCTTACATCACCCGGATGTTGCCGCACTGGCGAAGTGGCTAAGCGGGCAACGCGTTCCGGGATTCTGAAAGCATTAATGTGCGCTATGGTTGTAGTTAAATACCGGCAGGCCCAGCTTCCAGCGCAGCGCCAGCATGCGGGCGGTAAAGCCGAACAGCAGGGTAGAGATCACCACCACATCGTGGTTGCTGACGTAATGCTGAAGCGCGATGTATAAAATCGCGGCGGCGAATGACACCCCGGCGTAAAGCTCTTTCTGGAACACCAGCGGGATACGCTTGCAGAACATATCGCGCAGCACGCCGCCAAAAACGCCGGTGATGACGGCGGCAATGGAGGCGATGACCGGGCCCTGGCCCATATCCAGCGCGATCTGGGCGCCAATGATAGAGAACACGATCAGGCCGAGCGCATCAAGCACCAGAAACAGACGGCGCAGATGCGGCATCACCGGCGCGGCAATCGTGGTCAGGACCGCAGCAATGGCGACAATAATGACGTACTCGGGGTGCTGCACCCAGCCCAGAGGATAGTGGCCGAGCAGAATATCGCGCACTGAACCGCCTCCGAGGGCCGTCGCGGTGGCAATGATAATGACGCCAAACGTATCCATACGGCGGCGCCCGGCAGCCAGCGCGCCGGTCATGGCTTCCGCAGTAATCCCAATCAGATAAAGAATATGAAGCAGCATAAATCCCCCACGGTGATGGCGGAAGGTTAACGATTTGTGCGCAAGATCACGATTGAGATTTTCTAAAGCGAATGAATTTAACCTGATTAAACTAATGCATGATAGGTTTAAATCGGCTGAATTTAACGGTTCCTTTGTCATTTATTCATTTTTAGTGATTATAAAAAGTAATGTGAAAGCCGTCGATGCGTATCGATATTGAAAACGCGATGAATACCTGTTGTTTAACTCTCGACCTTTATCCTTTTATTTTCCTCCTTCAGGGCCTGAGAAAATGACTGCAGCAGCTGGCAATAAAAACTATCTCACCCGCCTGATTGCCGTTGTGCTGACGGGGCTACTTGCCGGCATCTCAGGCATGGTTCTGGCGCTGATTTTACACGCGATTCAGCACCTGGCCTTTGGCTACAGCCCCGGGCAGATCGTGAGCGCGGAGTCATTTCTACAGGGCGTCACGGATTCATCCTGGCCTCGTCGCCTCTCGGCAATCGTCGCGGGGGGAGCCATCGCAGGATTCGGCTGGTGGCTCCTTGGGCGCTATGGGCAGAAGCGAGTCTCAATAGCGTCAGCGGTGGCAAATCCTTCGGTGGCAATGCCTGCGGGTACTACAACGATTCATGCCCTGTTGCAGATCGTCACCGTGGCGCTGGGCTCTCCGCTTGGCCGCGAAGTCGCTCCGCGGGAAATGGGCGCGCTGGGGGCAGGGATGGTGGCGCGTAAGCTGGGACTGCTGGCGGATGAAACCCGAACGCTGGTTGCCTGCGGCGCCGGTGCGGGCCTGGCGGCGGTGTATAACGTTCCGCTGGCCGGTGCGTTATTCAGCCTTGAGGTAATGCTGCTGTCGTTTAGCTGGGAAAAAACGCTGGCGGCGATTATCACCTCGGCGATTGCCGCGTGGACGGCAACGCTCGGGTTAGGCGAGGAATCGCAATACCATTTTACTTCCGACATCCTGCCGCATTCATTTCTCTGGTGGGCGATTATCGCCGGCCCCATTCTTGGCGCCGGGGCCTGGCTCTTTCGCAAAGCGACCAGCACGGCCCGCTCGCGCGTTCGAAGCAACTGGCAGATGCCGGTTTTCTGTCTGCTGGCGTTTTCCCTGCTTGCCGTCCTCAGCCTCTATTTCCCCCAGCTTCCGGGAAACGGTAAAGGGCCTATGCAGCTGGCTCTCAGCGATGAACTGGGTTTCCCCAGGGCGGCGATGCTGCTGGCGCTGAAAATGGTGGTGATTCTGGCGGTGCTGCGCGGCGGCGCGGAGGGCGGCCTGCTGACGCCGGGGCTGGCGGTCGGCGGCCTGACCAGCCTGCTGCTGTGTATGCTCTGGCAACAGCTGCTTCCCGGCGGAGATTACGGCAGTTTTGCTCTCGTCGGCGCGGCGGCGTTTCTCGCCGCATCCATGCAGATGCCGCTAACGGCGGTCGCGCTGGTGATGGAGTTCACCCACATGGATCACAGCTATCTGGCCCCCACGCTGCTGTGCGCCGCAGGGGCATTTTTAACCTGCCGGATATTGGATAAGAACTATTCCTTCTGAAACGCAGTGAAAATAAAAGGCCATGATTTACCATGGCCTTTTGTCCGTGCGTGGGTTGGCGAGCGAAAAACCGTTACTTGGATCTGTTTGTTGAGTAGGTGGGTTTATGCCTTATATTTACTGGGTTTCATGCAATACTTTTTTTCATTGTGTACACCCTTGTGTACACGGCTTTTTAAGGTGCTATTCTTTTTTGCTTGTTTTTTAAACTACGAAAAATTCGTAGTCTCCGCAGCCGGCTTTCCTTCACCCCAGCCCCGGTTCCTTATTGTCATTGCTTAATGAGGTCGGTTATCAGACGAAAGCGGGCAAAGTGTGGGTATAACGTATGGAAATGCCAGAGGAGAACCGCTACGAAAATAGCGGCGACCTCAAAACACTAATCGTCTTTTTTATTGTTTAATAGAGGGGAGTTTGCTTGCTTTTCCAATCGCATCATAGCAGGGGTCTTGCTCATAGTTGCTCTGAACGAGCGCTCCAGCTCAATTAAAAGCTTAGCTCTCTCTGTTGGAGAAACCCCTTGTTTTATAAGTATGGAGTTTTGAGCTTCTAAGTTTGCGACTAAAGCGTTATCAATCGGGCTGCCGTGGTCGCGCTGATTGCCACTAGCATTAGGGTTTTTTGACTTCCACTCTTGGTTGGTGTTGCCAAAAATAATTTTGTTGATTAAATCAGCTTCGCTAGCATAAACCCAGCCTTGCTTATCTTTCGGTATGTTACCTAATAGGTGGCTTTGTACAGCATCAGTTTGTAATCTGTAGTTAACTTTTGCCAACTCTCTGTTTATTTGCCACTCAATAGATCCGGCCTGAGACTCCCTCTCCTTTAAGTCCTGGAACTCTTTAATAAGATACAGTTTAAACTCAGGGCTGAGCCAGGAGCCAAACTCAAAAGCTATATCCTTATGGGCATATGTTCCACCATAGCGACCAGCCTTAGCTACCAGTCCTATGGCGTTTGTGGAGTCTATCCACTTTTTAGCAGACATGATGAACCGGTTCGAACCTAGCTCATTTCTAATCTGGTGTAATTCCACCAAATTAAAACTCGGGTTATTGATTTTCTCCCAAACAGTCAAAAATTCTATGGTGTTCTTGTTCTGAAGCCAATTTTTAATCAGTTGATCGCCATCTTCAAACCCTTTGGTCATGTCAGTCAAGCTTATGTAGTCTTGATCGTTAACTGAAGATATTGATATGCCTATATTATTTACTTGAATAACTCTGTTCTTAGCCATTCCCCACCCCAGTTGCTTACATCCGTCATGTATGGATTGAACGATATTGGTCATAGTTATACAGGCCATTTATAAGCAAAGAAAGGGGGGGGAAGCCGCACGGAAATCACCGTGACGGTGGAGGGGGCAGCTTCTATTCTGCACTTATCTTCGTGGTTGAGGTTTCTTCCACTGGTAGGCCGGTGCTCTCATCATATCCCGGAACCTGTCACGCCGGATTGTATCGGCGTTAACGGTACGTTCGATTTCCCGATGATCCGCCGGGGTAAGCTGGTGGCCTTCGTGTTCCAGTTTGGCGGCGGCTAATAAAGCTATCTCGCGTGGTGTCATAGTGTAGCCTCTGGCTGATAGTGTTCCGTTCATGCCTCCCGGCTGGTTGCGCGATATGTGCGACTTGCTACATTGGCAATGAATGCAAATTGTCGCAGAGGTCTATCCCGTTCCCTTGCGCCCTTTGCGGGCGTTTTGCTTTTACAGAGTCAGGCCAATACCTTTGGCTGCTTTCCCCGCCTTACGCTCAATCACGCCCGTGATTCAGTCCACTACCGGACTGAATGCCAGCCAGTAAGCCATCTCCAGTGCTGACAGCTCCGCCCGCTTCCTGTCAAACGTAGCCCAGCGCATCCCCTTTGGCTTCGGGAACATGCGAATGTCATTAAACAGATTATTGGTAAGGTCATTGTTGCCCCAAATCGCGTATCGCTGCTGGCGTATCTTCATACGCATCCTGTCCAGTCTGTCGGCACTCTGGCTTTTATAGTGAAGTTTCCAGCACGCCCGGCAGCCAATGTCTTTCTTGCCGATATACAGCTTTGCAGCCCGTTTCATACAGTGGGGACAAATGTACCATTCCCGCACGCCATACCCGGCTTGTGTGGTCGTGGTTCTGATTGCCCGTGTAACGCCGTTGATTGTCATGGCGTAGCTGTCGGCTTGCCGGAAGGTATACAACGTTCCGCTTTCGGTCTGGGTATAAAGCTGCGTACTCGGTTCAGCATCCGCCAGCCTGCTACGCATGTTCGCAAGGAATGGCAACCCTATACGGGGCAGGTCGGTGGTATAGCTGCGCGTTCTGTCTCTCACTGGCTGGCCTCCTGCGAATTACTGCGCATTAACTGCGAACGGTGCGCAAATTGAATACGAAATAATATGCGTATTTTACTGTAAATTGCGCACCAATTTTGCAATTTCACATCAATAAAGCCAGTAACCGCGCGGGGTTGAGGATGGTTTGCGCATTGGTATCCGTTTCGTTTTGCTCAGATTTTTTGTGAACTGCGCAATTCGCAATTTACTGCGCAATATTCGGGTTTCGTATTTGGAGGACTTTTCACTTTGCGTACTGCGTTCGACTGTAGAAACCCAGCGATAATGCGGCTTACAGGCTGGTACGTAATTGCGAATCGGTTTCGTATCACGCAATTAAAACTTAGGAAATCTTAGGAATCCTTATCAAAACTTATCATCTCCGTGGTGCTACTAACTGCGAATGGACTACACCAGAGCCAGCAATATCAAGCCTCTCCGCTATTTTGCGAATTCGCATTGCCGCCGTTAGAATTCGTCAGATGGTACGCACGCTGAATGCGCAGTTTTGCCGCGTACCTGACTGCGTACTGCGAACCAGTGGCGCGAACCAGAATATTTTGGACAAACTAAATCACGTTCTGGCTTCCAGCCCACGACTGGCGCGGGTTTAGCGCTACGAGGGTTTAAAATCTGTCAAGAACAGTACAGAATTTACAGCCGTTTTGGTGCGAACCTTACTGCGAACTGTCGCCCCCGCTGGTGGCCTGTCGTTGCTTCTTACCACCGTTTAATCGGAAGGCATTGCCGTTTGGTTGCGCTATCCCCATGCGGTGTTGTGTCTCAGTGACTGCTTTATGCAGATCGCCGTAATCATCGGTTTTCACTGGCGGGCGCTTCACGTTCGTCAGACACGTATCACGGCGCTGCTTTACCCATTCCCGATCATCGTCCTCAGCACAAAGCATCATGACTTCCTGCCAGCGCGTCGCAGCCCTACGATACAGCCCCTTTGCTTCCAGAGCCTCTGCTTTACTATCGTTGACCATGCTTATCTCCCTCAGAATGGCGCTTCATCGTCGAAGGGTGGACGCTGGTCGTATTCACTCTGCCCGTGAGGTGGTGGCGTTTCACCGTTGCCCGCTGCTGGTGGAGTGGCCTTATCCTGGCTGGTCTTACTGCCGCTCGGTCGTGCCGTTCTCGCACTAATAATGCTGTCTGCTATCACCTGCGGGGATTCGTTCTGGGTGCCGTCCTGCGCTTTCCACTGATTAAGCTGCATGTTACCTGCAACACTTATCAGGTCGCCTTTCTGGTGCTTTGCCAGCGTTTCGGCCTGAGTACCAAAGGCAACGACGCCCAGCCAGTAAGTTGCCTCTCCGTTCTGCCCGGTATGGCAGGGTAGTGAAATCGCAAGCCGTGCCATTGCCATTGTTTTACCGTTTGCCGTGGTGCGGGTCTGGGGAGCTGCCACCAGCCTCCCGTAGGCTGAAATTTGTGCTGTCATTCTTTAGCCTCTCTCATTTCGTTTCGATTTTTTTATATAGTAAGCGCAAATAGTGTTGGTTCAGTTGGTTCAGTTGGTTCACGGGCTTGCAAGCCGCGCCATTACTGGGTTTTGCTGAACCAACATTTGTGATTTCGTGTTGGTTCAGTCGCCTGCTTTGTTGGTTCAGTGCCAGCCAGTGAGTAATCTCGTCTTTTGTGGTGTTGGTTCAAAATGGGTATTTGTTGGTTCAGTGTTGGTTCAGATATCGGATAAAAAACCTTAAAAAACAATGATACTTACAAATTGAACCAACTGAACTAACTGAACCAACACCAAAACTACGTATGTGAATAAAATTACTCTTCTGGCTGGCAACTCTCCGGCATGTAGTGGATCACGTAGACATTGAATTGCCGCCCATTGATACGAGGGGATTTACGCTGGTAGCCTCTGCCACTGGCTGGAGGCGTCAGCATTCCGGCATTCTTTATCGTCTCGGCAAACTGTTTTGCATTAAACCCCCTGGCTATCTCACCCTCAAACGCAGCCGGGAAAGTGTAGAAAATCATTGGATCAGCATCGTGATTTCCCTTTGCCCGGTATCCGGCAAGGTCTCGAATAGGCAAATCTGACTGGTCGTAAGGGAAAGGCGCGTATCTGCTCAGACCATGCGCATTCAGAAACGCCTCGCACTGTTCAACGATCTGCTGGTGCTCTTTGTTTCCCGTGCCGAACTCGCGTACCCATGAGTTATAACTGTGCTGTATCGCATCACGGCAGGCTTGCACGTCCCATCCGGTCACAACGCTGCCCAATATCAATGCGGCTTCCAGAATGGCAAACCGCGCCCCTACACGGTGAACCTGTTCGCCATAGTCGGCAGGTATCAGGCTGCGCCAGCGGGCTTCACACTCCCGCACGGTATCAATGGCCTGTTGCTGGTGGTTAGCCAGCCACTTGATCCACTCCCGCCCCGCTGCGCCGTGGTGGTGCTGATATGCGTCTTTCAGTGCGTCGGCATGTTGTTTGCCGTTTTGGTGATCGTGAAAGCGCACCGCCTTACTCAGCGGGATATTCAGCAGGCGCACCAGTTGCCCGGCTTTGGTCTTGCGTCCGGCGGTGGCTATGAAGGTTTCTAAGTCCATTTCCCCGGTACTGATCGCCACGGTGCGCCAGCGCTTTAAATCCCGGTTGCCGCCTTCCTTCGCCCCCTGCAATTTCCCCACGCCGTTAAACAGCGCGTAAGCAGACTGAGACACGCTTACCGGGTCTGCCCCTTGTCCGACTTCATCCAGTGGCATCAGCCCGTCATTGTGTGCTGCGGCTTCGTTTGCCAGCCCCAGCGCCGTGCCGTACCACGTCAGGCGCAATAAGTCCGGGTTGCCGTACAGACTGCTGGCGACGTTCGCTGTGGTGGTCTTACCCGCGCTCGACTGTTCATAGAAGTGAATCCCGAAACCATCAGCACCCGCCAGCCCGATTAACGGGGCTGCCAGTGCGGCGGCAATGCCTGTCATCATCGCGTAGTTACCGTATGCCAGCCGCGCAACACTGTTACGCCAGCTCTCTGAGGTTCCCGCCACGGTGTACCCGGCAGCGGCAGAACTGCGGCCACTGAATAAAACGGGTTGCGCAGGTGCGCCGATTATCTCCCCATCCGGCATGATGTATGCCCCGCACTGCCAGCCAGTAGCGTGAGCAACACGCCACAATTCACGGGAGCCGCTACGCTGTAGCCAGTCGGCCAGAATCGCCCGTAAGCTGCTTTTCGTGGTGACATTAACCCCGCCCGCTTTCAGGGTGCGCCAGCCTTCGCGCTCCCCGATATCAGCCAGGGGGATAGCCGCTGTTGTCGGTATGCCTGCGCCAAAGGCCAGCCAGCGCAATATCAGATACTGATCCTTATCGTCCCGCCCGGTGCCAATAACGTCCATCGGTGAGGCCAGCCAGCTTTCATTGTTGATAATCTCGCCGCTTTCCTTGTCCACTTTAGGCGTGATCCAGTAAACGCCATCTTTGCGGCTCTCAATGCGCGGTTTTAGAGGGTCTTTCTCTGGCTGGTCAGTTTTACCGCCCTCAATGGCCTGTAGTTGTGGTTTCACGCATTCCCCCTGCGGCTGGTACATCGAATCGTTAAACGCAGCCGTAGCGACTTCCAGCCCGTGTTTCTGGTGGTAGTCGTTCCAGTCAGCTTTGCTGTCAGTCGGTGGCAGCGATACCCAGCCAGCCACGGATAAAGCCGCTTTCTCTGCGGCCTCCTTCCCGATGTTGGTGGCTCCGGTTTCGGAGGCTGCTGTAGGGTGGTCGTTATCTGCGGCGATAATAATTTGCGACTGCGGGTGTTTCCGGCGCATTACTCCGGCAACGTGGATCAGGTTCCCGGCGTCAATTGCCGCCACTGTGAGCGCGTCAGGCCGCATCTGGTGAACGGACAGGGCGGTAGCCAGCCCCTCGGCAATTAAAACGCTCTGCGGCGATTCTGGCGCGTTTACGGCATGGTATGCCCCGCGCTTTGCTGAACCTGTCAGAAGGCGCTTTTCTCCCTGTGGGGTGATGGTCTGTGCGGCTGCCACTGCGCCGGACTCATCCACCAGCTCAAGCAGGACTGAACCATCAGCCAATAGCGGGAAAGTGAACCCGTCCAGCCCCTTAGCAATCAGGTATTCAGATTCGCCCTGTGTGACGCTCTGGCGCTTTTCTGCATACAGGCTGGCAAACGTAGCCCGGCGCTGCCCTGCGCTTTCTGCGGCCTGTTTCTGGCGCTCCTGCTCGCGCTGCTGGCGCTCAAACTCCATTTGCTCCCGCCTCCGGCTGGCTGCTGTCGGGTCGGTTTCCGCTGCCCGGTAATCAATACCCAGCACATCAGCGGCAAGCCTCGTCGCTTCTGTGGTGTCGCAGTTGTTAACCCGCTTGATTAAATCCAGCCCGTCGCCCGCGCCGCACTGGTTGCAGATAAAGCTGCCGCGCCCGTTATCATCGAACCGGAAGCGATCCGTACCGCCACATGCAGGGCAGGGGGCATGGCGGCGTGATGAATCAGGCACGTCGATAGACAGGCCAGCCAGCACATAAGGCCAGTTGCCAGCGGCGGCGGTGGTCACTTCGCGGATAAGGTCGATATTACGCATTGTGTCGCTCCCTCAGTGCGCCGCTGGCATTTCAGGCCAGCCGTTTTCATCCAGATCAGCAATGAAGTGATCGTGTAGCTCTGCCAGCGTTTCACGTCCGAACGGGGTCAGCTCGCCGCGCTCCGTATCCAGCATGGCCTGATAAAACACAATGGCTTTTTCCGTACCCTGTTCGACGCCGTATCGCTCAATCATTGCGCCCTCGATGTTGTTCGCCATCGCAAGACGTTCCGCGAACGGATAAACCGGAAGTGCCGCTTTGCCATTGGAGTAAATCGCTACCTGCGATGATGTGCCGTCAGACTCAGTAACGGAGGTTGTGCCGTTCTCGCGCTTCATTTCAGAAACGAACGTCGCAGCAATCAGCCAGCGCCACATAGTGACGTTATGCTGCGCAGTAAAGTCGAACCAGCCACGCGCCCCGCCATCAGCAACGGCAAAATGAATGGCGTAGCCGATATCTGGCGTATCGTCGTACTCTCCCGCATCCAGACGGCTTACAGCGCTCTCATAGGTGATAATGGCTACATGCTCATATATCCCGGCATCATTGCGGGTCATGATATTGACGCCGTGCGGCGTTGCCTCTGCGTGATAGCTCATGACTTGCCCTCCCGATATTCACGCATCACATAGTCAGCCAGCTTGCTTTCGGCTTCTTCCATTGCCTCCGGGACGCCATGCAGCAAAGTGAGGATTGAACCGATAAGACGCGGAAGGTCGGGGCTAGTGTCTTTGGTGGTGCTCTCCAGCCACATGGATAAAACAGCCTGTGCCTGTTCAATCTGACAGGTGGCATCAATCAGTTGTAACTGGCTCATGCTGACACCTCCAGACGGATACGGCCTGCAAAGAAACAGACGTGATCCCGCGCCAGCGTGCGGCGAGCTTCGCGCTCAGTTTCAGCAGCAATGTGATGGATTTTGGCGGTAATTGTCGGCATATCGCGGCGAACGGCTGCGATTAACCAGATAAATTGCGGATATTGGGTAGGGGTAGTAGCCATGATGGCAGCCTCCATTCGATTTGGGATTAACCCACCACCGAAGAGACCAATCTTGCTGGTGGTGGACTGCGCAGAGTTGGTCTTACCGGCTCGAATGGTCACCGGCGCTTCCGAAGAAGCCCCCACGCAGCCCACCATAATTTTGCGAGCGACACGGATAATACCCGCACCGCTGAAAAAGAGGTGTACTGAGCTAACGACACAAAAAAAGACGCTAGGCGCGTCGTGTGTCGCCATTCGATTTACCGGGAGACCAATCCCGGCACCAGATTTTGCTGGTGCGCTATAACCATAAACCGGGTCGGCGATAGTCAGCAAGCCCTTTTTTATGGACTCCAGAAACTCACCTTCGCGCGTGCGCGTACTGTGGCATAAATTCCCTGCATCTATTGGTGATGTCAGAAAAATCTTCCCGCCTCGTGTAGTGATGATGGAAAAATCTTCCTCGCGTAGTGACCCCCAATAAATCTTCGTGCGCATACTGGTCTCGAAACTCTCCTCGTCACCACGACGAGAAAATGAGGAGCTGGCATTAGCTGGCACTGTTATGCCAGCTTTACCCTCATGCGTGTGCGCGATCCCGCGCAAGGTACACATCAGGCCAGCCAGGGGAAAAGCTTTATTCTGGACGGCGGGCATTAGTGAACCTCCGGCAATTGAGGCTGATATTTGCGCCATAGCTCCGCTTCTTCGGCGATCAGGCGGGACTTCTCACCTTTGCAGGCTTGCAGGTCTTTACCGCGCTTGCTGGCCTTCTTGTCGTAAGCTGCTTTGCGTTTGCTGTGGTCGTTCAGGAAGGCGAACGGCACACCATAGGAGCCAGTTTTACGAATAGACGGGATAACCTCGCGGAATACCCAGTTAGTGAAACGATGTGCGAACGTTCCGGCGGTGCTGGCCTTCCGGCTGCGGGCGATCAATTTGTAAAAGCCCGATTCGCAGACGGTACGCATAACCTGCAATCCACCGGGGGTGGGTGTTAAACACTCCCCCTTTTCATCGGCATCTAATCGCCGTAATGCGACTTTGTGATCGGCTATTTCTAGTGCCTCACAAACGTCTTTGGCAATAAACCACGGATCGCCGTCCATATTGACGATGCGAACTTTGATGCCCTCAAACCGAATAACGGAAATATCTCCCTCGACTGCATGAGGAATAATTTTCTGGGTAACGCAGGATTGTGGGGCGGCCTCCGAATTGAATCGGCTTTTTTCGATAGTCATGTTTTCGGCTCCGTTATGCGGCGTTAAACGCGTCCGGGTAGAGGTTCAAAATGTCGGTAATATCCTGCTGAGATAACCCGTGATGTTCATTAATGGCGGCGTTATGGTTCACAAGCTGGATCACCTTGAGAACGTCGCCACGGCAGGAAAAGCGGTAGCGCAGGTGTGCGCCGATACCATCCGGGTTTTTCTCGTCGATACGCTCTAGTTGAATATCAAGCTGGCGCTCCAGTTCAGACGCATAATTACGCCCGGATGAAAGACGGCAGTAGCGCAGGATGTCATTTTCTGTCCATCCCTCTACGCCAGTGCGCAGCATATAGACGCGGGCGCGGTGTTTCTTTGGGGTACGCTTAGGTACTTGTACCGGGCTGGTGGTCGGCGTAATATCAGACGTGCGAATATCTGAGTTAGCCGCCTGCTGTACGGGGCGGTTTTTCTTTTTCATTACGCCACCTTTCCCCGGCGCTCAGCCAGCCAGTTATTAATCTCTACCGCATCAAAGGCGGTCACATTATCGGTGAGTTTCACTGGGCGCGGCAGCGTGCCGTTCTTAACCCAGCGGTCAATGGTTGGCATGGAAACACCCAGAAGTTCCGGCATACGAAAACGGCGGATGTATCCAGTAGTGGGAAATGCTGATTGCGCTGCGTGGTGTACTGTCATATGTCCCGTAACTCCTGTGATAGCTGTTGTTACGGTATGAGGTTAGCGGCTAAAAAATGAGAGCATAAGGTACAGTAAGCGCACTGTACCCTTACACTAAATTAACTCTGCCCCTTCCCGTTGACTGAGGCTCTTAGATGTTTAAGGATCACATCACCATTGGTAATCATTAATGGTGGAATTTCATCTTTGTGTTTAAGTAAGCAGTCCCGCCATTTTTCAGGACTGACTTCTTTTCTTTCCCCTCGGCAGTCGTCAGGATATTTACTTAGGATATAAATAGCAGCTTTCAATAACCCCTCTCTATTGGAAGCATGTCTCTCAGCTTTTTTATTAACTGGTAGTGGTGAGGTGGATAAAATATTGGGGCTATTTCTTGTTGCAAGATTGGTTTCTGATGTGATTTCCTTGCCGCCATTGCATAGCAATTCAAGCTCATAACTGGTTATATACATATCCTTACTATGAACAGTATACCAGTCATCGAAATAAAATCGTCCAGCAACGTAGCCATCTCTAAATGTTGCATTTTCGCATCTGGGCACATCAAGAGTATCGATAGTTATATCCCAATCATCCCAGTAATCAGATAAATACCTCTCCTCTGCTTCGATAAACTCTTGAGGGATCGCCAGAAAACCACTCCATTTTTCAATGGATTTATTCCCTGAGTTCATATCATATTGCTCTGTAACAGAGAAATAATCTGACTTATAGCTAAATCTTAGGCAGTGTAGATCAGCATTAGGTTCATGCTTAATATCATATTTTTCTTTTAAGTAATCGACAGGCAAAATACTATCAGACTCAACATTAATTAACTTTACTTCCTCGTTCTCATTTTTTGGCGAGCTATCGAATAGAAATTCAATGTGAGGCATCTTAATACAAAACTGTAATAAGCCTATTGAAGCAAAATGTATTAAATCAGACACTTCGCATTTAGTGATTTTGGCTACTTTTTCAAGCGAATAATATCTATGCTTTGGTAAGATCATCACGCTACCTTTCACGCTTTGCCTTTCACTTGATTGAGCCAGGCGGTAAGGCTTCCGCTTTTCATCCCGTCGGACTAGGCTCAATCTATTCTTACGATAGCTTATGCGTCTTTATAATAGGCGTCACGTTGTAATCCTCGCCACGTTCCAGCGCCACCAGCAGATCACACCACAACGTAAGTGCTGCTTTGCGTTCATCGAAATACTGGTAGCGGTTATAAATCCCCTCAACGCCCTTAATACGGTGATTCAGGCAGCGTTCAGCTACCACGGGATCCACACCTAACGCCGCAAGATGGGTGCGGGCAGTGCGCCGGAAGTCATGAATGGTGTAATTCGGTACGTCTGGCATTTCAGCGCGAACCTTTGCCAGCGCAACGGGTAGGGTGCTTTCCTGAATATGGGGAATCATCCGGCTTTGCATCTTTCTGGCTGGCAGCACCCATGCTGTATTACATGAGAATGTGTGAAGCTCACGTAGCCATGCTACGGCTGGTGGGGGGAGTGGTATGTCGATAGCATCGCCGTTTTTGCTGCGTTCTTCGGGTAAGTGCCAGATAGCCCCGTCTAAGTCGAACTCCTCCCAGCGGGCGGCGCATAACTCCATCTTACGCACACACAACGTCAGCAGTAGCTTGAAGGTAAGCTCGTTCTGACGGCTGAATCCCTTAGCCATACGCATAGCCTGAAACAGTCGGATTAGTTCATCACGAGTTAACCAGCGGTCACGGGCAACCTCTTTCCCCCCAGCGTCTGACACCTCAAAAGCTGAACAGGGGTTAATCTCCAGTGCGTGCCGTTTGATGCCGTAATCGAATATGCGGCGCGTCCAGCGTAGAACGTCTGTAGCGATGGTTGGCGCTCCACGGTCAACAATGCCTTTCAGCATGTCGTCAATGTGGCGGGGCTTCACGTCCTCCACCTTCATGTTACCAATGCAGGGGTTTATATCTTTGTCGATACGGCGGCGCAGAATGTCGGGGTGCTTCCAGCGCGGCAGTATCTGACGCTCAAAGTATTCAGCCGCCAGATCTGAAACGCGCATAGCGTTCTTCTCTGCTTCCATCTTCGCCAGTGCTTCGGTTTTGCGCTCCTGCTTCTCTCCGGCAACGTCATAGCCCAGCGATACACGCGCCGATAATTCTTTGGCGGATTCTCTGGCTTTGGCTAATGACAGTTCAGCATAAGAGCCAATTAGCATAGCGCGGGACTTCCCGGCAAGTTTATAGCGGAATCTCCATGTAGGGATTTTGTCGGCCGCACGGTAACGCAGGTATAAACCGTTCCCATCTGCCCGCCCCTCGAATCGCTCCCCGCTCTTAATCCATGCACGGATCTGCATATCAGTCAGTTTTGGCATTTTGCGAATATCCAAACTTTGAATAGGGGGTGTACCCAAAGTGATGTACACAAACCTCATTGGGTACACCTTTGTGTACACTCTAATCATGCGCTTTGTTGCGTCGTTATGATAGCCCATGATAACAAAAAAGCCCGCTGGGTTGCGGGCTTGTTGTGATCTATGCGTCGTCTTGAATCTTGCTGATAGTTTACTCGATATTCTGGATCTGCTCGCGCATTTGTTCGATCAGCACTTTCAGCTCAATGGCGGAGTTCGTCACTTCTGCATTGATTGATTTAGACGCCAGGGTGTTCGACTCGCGGTTGAACTCCTGCATCATAAAGTCGAGGCGGCGACCGACCGCTTCTTTCTTCTTCAGGATATTCCACGTCTCTTTCACGTGCGCTTCCAGACGATCCAGCTCTTCGGCGACGTCTATACGCTGCGCCATCAGCACCAGCTCCTGCTCGAGGCGGTTGTTTTCCAGCTGCACTTCCGCATCTTCCAGCTTGGCAACCAGACGCTCGCGCTGCCACTGCAAAATTTCCGGCATATGGGCACGTACTTTAGCTACCTCGGCCGTCACGCCATCGAGACGCTGTTCGATCAGCGCTTTCAGCGCCTGGCCTTCGGTTTCGCGGGCGACGATAAAGTCATCCAGCGCACCGTTTAACGCGCCCAGAATTTCGGCGGCAATGGCGTCCAGATCCTGTTCATGGGCCGACATCACGCCAGGCCAGCGCAGAATATCGACCGGATTGATTTCGCCTTCGTCGCTCTGCATTTTGACCCAGTTGGCGGCGTTAACCAGCTGCTTTGCCAGTTTTTCGTTAAGGATCAGCTCACCCTGCGCGCTCGGGTCCTGCTCAAAACGCAGGGTACATTCGACTTTACCGCGGGTCAGACGGGAGCGAATACGTTCACGCACCACGGGCTCCAGGCTACGGAACTGCTCCGGCAGGCGGAAGTAGGTTTCCAGATATCGTTGGTTTACCGAGCGCAGTTCCCACGCGGCGCTACCCCATTCACCCTTGATTTCACGCCGGGCGTAGGCGGTCATACTGCGGATCATAGACGTTCCTGTTTTTAAAGGAGAGTGGGGTGGATTATAGCTTTCGAGGCCTTATCAGGATAGGAATAAGCGCGCATTATCCGTATAATGCGCAGCCACATTCGTTTCAAGCCGGAGAACATCATGCGTCCAGCAGGCCGTAGCGCTAATCAAGTGCGCCCAGTAACCCTGACCCGTAACTACACAAAACACGCAGAAGGCTCCGTGCTGGTCGAATTTGGTGACACGAAAGTATTGTGCACCGCTTCTATTGATGAAGGCGTGCCGCGCTTTCTGAAAGGCCAGGGCCAGGGGTGGATCACCGCCGAATACGGCATGCTGCCGCGTTCTACCCACACGCGTAACGCGCGTGAAGCCGCAAAAGGTAAGCAGGGCGGACGCACCATGGAAATCCAGCGCCTGATCGCGCGTGCGCTGCGCGCTGCGGTTGACCTGAAAGCGCTGGGTGAGTTCACCATCACTCTGGACTGCGATGTGCTGCAGGCAGACGGTGGCACCCGTACCGCGTCTATCACCGGAGCCTGCGTGGCGCTGGCCGATGCGCTGAATAAGCTGGTCGCGGCCGGTAAGCTGAAAACCAACCCGATGAAAGGAATGGTGGCGGCGGTCTCCGTAGGCATCGTGAATGGCGAAGCGATTTGCGATCTGGAATACGTTGAAGATTCCGCGGCGGAAACCGATATGAACGTGGTGATGACCGAAGATGGCCGCATCATTGAGGTGCAGGGTACGGCGGAAGGCGAGCCGTTCACCCATGAAGAACTCCTCACCCTGCTGGCATTGGCCCGGGGGGGTATCGAATCCATTGTCACGACGCAGAAGGCGGCGTTGCAAAACTAGTTTTTAAGGCGACTGAGAAGTCGCCTTTTTTTTGTCCGTAGAAAAGTAAGATGAGGAGCGAATCCATGAAACCGTATCAGCGCCAGTTTATTGAGTTTGCGCTTAACAAGCAGGTACTTAAGTTTGGCGAGTTTACGCTGAAATCCGGGCGCAAGAGCCCCTATTTCTTCAACGCCGGCCTGTTTAATACCGGGCGCGATCTGGCACTGTTAGGCCGTTTTTACGCCGAAGCGCTGGTGGATTCCGGGATTGATTTTGACCTGCTGTTCGGCCCGGCCTATAAAGGCATCCCTATCGCCACTACCACGGCGGTCGCGCTGGCGGAACACCATGACCGCGATCTGCCTTACTGCTTTAACCGCAAAGAGGCGAAGACTCACGGCGAGGGCGGAAACCTGGTGGGGAGTGCGCTGCAGGGCCGCGTGATGCTGGTGGATGATGTGATTACCGCAGGCACCGCGATTCGGGAATCGATGGAAATTATTCAGGCCAACGGCGCTGAGCTGGCCGGCGTACTGATCTCTCTGGATCGTCAGGAACGCGGACGCGGCGAAATCTCCGCGATTCAGGAAGTTGAGCGCGACTACGGCTGTAAAGTAATTTCCATCGTGACGCTGAAAGACCTGATTAGCTATCTGGAAGAGAAGCCGGAAATGGCTGAACACCTGACTGCCGTTCGCGCCTATCGCGAAGCGTACGGCGTATAAACATCTGCCCGGCAGGCAACGGTCTGTCGGGTCGATTGCTGGCAAAACGGCCAGCCGAGGCGAGAAGAGCGCCTGGGTATCAATGCGGATAATGCCGGGCATTCCTGCGGGAAGAGATGCAGCCCTTCGGGCTGCACAGAGACCGGCGAGAATTATTTCAGCTGGGCGGCGACCAGCGGCCAGCGGGCGTCAAAATCGTCCGTCGGGCGATATTTAAACTCGCTGCGCACAAAGCGCGATAGCATCCCTTCGCAGAATGCCAATAGCTGGCTGGCCAGCAGGGCTTCATCGACGGTATAGCCTTCGCCTTCGCGCATTTTCTTTTCACGCAACACCTGACGCAGCTGAACTTCAATGCGCTCGAACAGCTGATTGATGCGGTCCTGAAGACGGTCCTGTTCAAACATCAGCGCATGGCCGGTCAGAATTCTTGTCAGCCCAGGATTACGCTCGCCAAACCCAAGAATCAACAGCACAATCAGACGCAGGCGCGCTGAGGTGTCTTTTTCATCTTTTAAAATCAAATTGATGCGCGTAATCAGGCTGTCTTCAATAAATTCAATCAGGCTGTCAAACATGCGGGTCTTGCTCGGGAAGTGCCGATACAGAGCCGCTTCGGATACGCCAACGGACGCCGCCAGTTTCGCTGTGGTAATGCGCTGACTTCCATCGCTGGATTCAAGCATTAGCGCCAGAGATTGAAGTATTTCTTCGCGACGATTCCTTTTCGCAGTTTGTTTTTCTGCCATGTTTTAAAATACCCCTGAAAAAAAGCACTTGTCAGGCAGGCACCCACAAAGCGACCGCAAGCTGTTGCCTGCGGTGATGTTATTGCATTAGTGCGCTTTGCGATGCTGGTTCCACTTCATCCTTCAGGCAGCCCTTTTGCCGGCAGCGCCCCGAAAGAGTTTTGTCTATCGCCGGGCTTATTGACGCCCTGAGTGACCGAAGCCGCCTTCGCCGCGATCGGTGGCGTCAAAATCTTCCACCAGGTTAAATTCTGCCTGCACAACGGGCACAAACACCATTTGCGCGATACGCTCGCCGGGTTCGATGCTGAAGCTCTGCTGGCTGCGGTTCCAGACGGAAACCATCAGCTGGCCCTGATAGTCAGAATCAATCAGACCGACCAGGTTACCCAGTACGACGCCGTGCTTATGGCCCAGTCCGGAGCGCGGGAGAATCACCGCCGCCAGAGAGGGATCGGCAATATGAATCGCCAGACCGGTTGGCACGAGGGTCGTTGCGCCAGGAGCCAGCTCTACGGCGTCATCGAGACAGGCTCGCAGGTCAAGTCCGGCGGAGCCGGAGGTGGCATAGGTCGGCAGCGGAAATTGCTGACCAACACGCGGGTCCAGAATCTTAACGTCGATTTTTTTCATCATAACGGGTAACGATCTCGTCGAGTAATAATTGGCCCAGGAGTTCCTTGCGCTCAAGTGGTAAGCGCTTATCTCCCTCCTGCCAGAAAAGGTGTAATGCATTGCTGTCGCTGTTAAATCCCTGATTTGGCTGAGAAACATCATTGGCGCAAATCAGATCAAGATTTTTGCGGGCTCGCTTTTGCCGTGCGTATTCTTCCACATTATTTGTTTCGGCGGCAAACCCAACGACGTAAGGGCGGTTGGCCTTAAGCGCGGCGACCCCTGCGACGATATCCGGATTTTTAACCATTTTCAGGGTTAATTCATCACCTTGTTTTTTGATTTTTTCTTCGGCGATGGCGACCGCACGGTAGTCAGCGACCGCCGCACAGCCAATAAAAATATGCTGCTGAGGCGCGCTGTTTTGCACCGCGGCTTCCATTTCCAGCGCGGTGGTGACATCAATTCTGTGTACAAACGGCGGCGTAGGCAGCGAAACCGGGCCGCTCACCAGCGTGACGTTCGCCCCGCGGCGCGCGGCGGCGGCGGCAATCGCGAAGCCCATCTTACCAGAACTGTGATTGGTGATATAACGCACCGGATCCAGCGGCTCGCGGGTGGGGCCCGCGGTAATCATGATGTTCAGATGTTGCAAATCTTTGACAGGCGAGAAATGCTGCGCGGCCATATCCACAATGGTCAGCGGGTCCAGCATCCGCCCCGGGCCAACATCGCCGCAGGCCTGGCTGCCGCTGTCCGGGCCCCAGACCAGCAGACCGCGGGCGGCAATGACGTCCAGATTATGCTGAGTGGCGGCGGCGCGATACATCTGCTGATTCATGGCGGGCACGACGGCGACCGGCGAGGGCGTAGCGAGACAAATCGTCGAAACGAGATCGTTGGCCATCCCTGCCGCGACGCGAGCGATTAGGTCGGCGGTGGCGGGGGCGAGAATGACCAGGTCGGCCCATTTCCCCAGCTCAATATGGCCCATCGCCGCTTCGGCGGCCGGGTCGAGCAGGCTGTCGGAAACCGGATAACCGGATACCGCCTGTAGACTTAATGGCGTAATGAAGGCTTTTGCGGCTTCCGTCATGGCGACGCGGACATCCGCGCCGCGGTCACGCAGGCGGCGCACCAGTTCCGGCGTTTTATAGGCAGCAATGCCGCCGCTCACGCCAAGAACGATCTTTTTACCAGCCAGACTCATCATGATTTTTTCCTGTTGCGGTACACCAGAATTCGCGCATCTTATCACAATCCTGACGGCATCGTGTGCCTCGCGGAGATACACTTTGCGAGGCGCTACGCAGGGATAAAACTTGCGTCTCGGCGGCGCAAAAAGGCTGTGCCAGGATAGCGCGCAGTGGGAAGGAGATGCCGCGATGGAAATACAAGAATCCCTCATGCCGAGGGAAAAGATGCAGCGCTACGGTATCGAAGTTTTGTCGGATATTGAGCTGTTGGCGCTATTTTTACGTACCGGTACCCGCACGCAGGACGTGATGACATTTTCGCGGGAGCTGCTACAGCGTTTTGGCTCGCTGTACGGCCTGCTATCGGCGGAGGAGTCGCAGTTTGCAGAGGTGGAAGGCATTGGTCTGGCGAAATATGCGCAGCTAAAAGGGATTGCTGAACTGGCGCGACGCTATTTTAGCCTGCGAATGACGGAAGAACCCTCGCTGGTTACCCCGTCGATGACGCGGGAATTTCTGCAAAGCCAGCTGGCCGACGAAGAGCGTGAGATCTTCATGGTGATCTTTTTAGATAATCAGAACCGGGTATTGAAACATAGCCGCCTTTTTTCTGGTACTCTTAGCCACGTTGAGGTGCATCCGCGAGAAATCGTACGCGAAGCCATCAAAGTGAACGCCGCCGCGGTGATCCTGGCACATAATCATCCATCCGGTAGTCCTGAGCCGAGCAAGGCCGACAGGTTGATTACCGAAAGAGTGATAAAATGTTGTCGATTCATGGATATACGTGTGCTGGATCACCTTGTTATTGGCCGCGGAGCGTACGTATCTTTTGCTGAACGCGGCTGGATTTAGCCCCGATCGCGCGATCCATCGGGATCTTTGTCTGTTCGGGACTTGAGCACATCGCCGAGTCAGCGTATACTACGCCACCTTTGAGAATCTCGGGTTTGGCATTTGGGCCTGGCAATCGAGAGTTCGCTTAGAACTGCGATGACCGGGCTGTAAAGCCTGACGAGGCGCCAATACCCCATACGAAGCTCGAGCTAATTTGATTTTTGGAGAATAGACATGTCCCGAGTCTGCCAAGTTACTGGCAAGCGTCCGGTGACCGGTAACAACCGTTCCCACGCACTGAACGCGACTAAACGCCGTTTCCTGCCGAACCTGCACTCTCACCGTTTCTGGGTTGAGAGCGAGAAGCGTTTTGTCACCCTGCGCGTATCTGCTAAAGGTATGCGTGTTATTGATAAGAAAGGCATCGATACAGTTCTGTCCGAACTGCGTGCCCGTGGCGAAAAGTACTAAGTACTTAGAGGAAATAAGTCATGGCTAAAGGTATTCGTGAGAAAATCAAGCTGGTTTCTTCTGCTGGTACTGGTCACTTCTATACCACCACGAAGAACAAACGTACTAAGCCGGAAAAACTGGAACTGAAAAAGTTCGATCCAGTTGTCCGTCAGCACGTTTTATACAAAGAAGCTAAAATCAAATAATTTTAGATTCCTTGTAAAGAAAAACCCCGCCTCGGCGGGGTTTTTTGTTATCAAGACTACGCTACCGTCTACACCGTTGGCGCTGGCGAACGTTTACCCCCTGCGCCAGGCGGAAGAGCATGCTGAACAATAATTGCCCTGAACCTCGTCGCTGAACGCGGTAAGATAGTGCATCCTGCCGTTTTTGTTCGAGAAAAGAATGCCTGAATTACCTGAAGTAGAAACCAGCCGCCGCGGCATTGAGCCGCACCTGGTGGGAGCCACCATCCTGCACGCCGTTGTGCGCAACGGGCGCCTGCGCTGGCCCGTTTCTGAAGAGATCTATCGTCTGAGCGACGTTCCGGTGCTCAGCGTACGCCGCCGCGCTAAATATCTGCTGCTGGAACTGCCCGACGGCTGGATTATCGTCCACCTTGGGATGTCGGGAAGCCTGCGTATCCTGAGCGAAGAGCTGCCCGCGGAAAAACACGATCACGTGGACCTGGTGATGAGTAACGGCAAGGTGCTGCGCTATACCGACCCGCGTCGTTTTGGCGCCTGGCTGTGGACCAAAGCGCTGGAAGGGCATCCGGTGCTGGCGCATCTGGGGCCGGAGCCGCTGAGCGATGAGTTCAACGCCGATTATCTGCAGGCGAAGTGCGCGAAGAAGAAAACCGCGATTAAGCCCTGGCTAATGGATAATAAGCTGGTGGTTGGCGTGGGCAATATCTACGCCAGCGAATCGCTCTTTTCGGCGGGTATTCACCCCGACAGGCTGGCCTCTTCGCTGTCGCGCGAGGAGTGCGAGCAGCTGGTGAAAGTGATTAAGCTGGTCCTGCTGCGCTCCATCGAACAGGGCGGGACGACGCTGAAAGATTTCCTGCAAAGCGACGGTAAACCGGGCTACTTTGCCCAGGAGCTGCAGGTGTATGGCCGCAAGGGCGAGCCGTGCCGCATTTGCGGGACGCCGGTTATCGGCAGTAAACACGCCCAACGGGCGACGTTTTATTGTCGCCAGTGCCAGAAGTAAAGTGCGGGGGTTGCCGTGAACCCGGCTTGCGCTGCGCTTAGCCGGGCTACAGGGCTGCGCTTGGTCCGGTAGCCCGGACAGATGCGCAGCATCGCCTCCGGGAAGAGCCCGATGGCGCAGGATTACAGCTTCTTCAGCAGCGCCTGGTGAACGTTTGCCGGCAGAAAGTGAGAGACATCGCCCTGGTGGCGCGCCACTTCTTTCACCAGCGAAGAGGAGATAAACGACCACTCTTTGCACGGCATCAGAAACACGCTCTCCAGCGTCGGCATCAAATGACGGTTCATATGCGCCAGCTGCATCTCATATTCAAAATCCGCCACCGCCCGCAGGCCGCGAATTAAAATATTCGCCTGCTGCGCGCGGGCAAAATTGGCCATTAAATCGCTGAAGCCAATAACCTCAACGTTGACCAGATGCGCCGTTGCCTGGGTGGCCAGCGCGATGCGCTCGTCGAGAGTGAACATCGGCTTTTTGCTCGGGCTGGCGGCGATAGCCAGCAGCACCTTATCGAACATGCTGGCCGCGCGGGTGACGATATCGATATGGCCGTTGGTGATAGGGTCGAAGGTTCCCGGATAGATCGCTTTTGTGCTCATAATGACACTTTCTCCGAGTAGCCGCGGCTCAGGGCCCACAGCTCGGTGTATTTATTAAACGTGTATTGCGCGTTGACCACCGCTAGCAGCCAACCTTGTTTCCCATCAAGAATGCCCCCGCGCAGCAGCAGCGTTTTCACAAAGGCGCCCAGCGTATGGCCGAAGATAGCGGCCAGCGAGGTCTTTTTGCCTCTCTGATGGCGCTCCTGCGCCCAGGCGGCGGCGTAGGCCAGCTGCTTTTGCTGAAAGCCGGAGAAATCACGGCAGGTCAGATGCAGCAGGTCGCCCGCGAGTTCGATAACCCGCGCGCCCTGGGCGTCGAGAGATTCGTGGACCAGATTATCGTTATAGCGGTAACGGTCGCGTTCGTACAGGCGCATCACGCGGTCGGGGTACCAGCCGCTGTGGCGCATAAAGCGGCCAAGGAAATAGTTGCGCCGGGCGATGCTGTATATCGCGCCGGTTTGCGGCGCGGCCAGCACGCTGCGGATAGACTGCGCAAGCTCCGGAGTGACGCGCTCGTCGGTATCGATCATCAGCACGTAGTCGCCGGTGGCGTAGGCCTGGGCGCGCTGGCGCTGAATACCGTAGCCCTGCCAGTCGCGATCGACATGCACCTGAACGCCCTGGCTGCGGGCGAGTTCGACGGTGTTGTCGCTGCTGCCGGAATCCAGCAGCACTATCTCATCGGCCCAGCTTACCGACGCCAGACAATCAGGCAGCAGATCCGCCGCGTTTTTGGCGATCATCACGACCGAGAGTCGAGGCGACATTAGTGGCTCCGCTGCGGCAGATAGGGTTGCAATAACTGTAGCAGACGGGAGAGCGCGCCCTGGTTTTGGTGCAGAACTTCCACCGCATGGCGACCGTACCACAGACGGTAATCCTCATCGGTCAGCAGGTTAGACACCTGCGTTACCAGCGAGTCGGCGTCGGTGACGGTAATCAGTCCATCGTCCTGCTGCAGCTTGGCGCAGATATCTTTGAAGTTGAACGTGTGCGGACCCATCAGTACCGGTATCGCATGGGCGGCGGGCTCCAGCGGGTTATGGCCGCCGCGCTCCACCAGGCTACCGCCGACAAACGCGAGGTCGGCAATACCGTACAGCAGCATCAGCTCGCCCATGGTATCGCCAATCACCACCTGGGTACTGTTCGACGGGATTTCGCCGGTGCTGCGCAGGGTGTAGCTCATTCCCGCTTTCTGCACCATCTCGCGGGCGTCGCCGAAGCGCTCCGGATGGCGCGGGACAAGGATCAGCAGCAGGTTGGGGAAACGCTCCAGCAGCTGCTTATGCGCCTGAAGAATAATTTGTTCTTCGCCGTCGTGGGTGCTGGTGGCAATCCATACCTGGCGATGCGGCGCCCACTGGCGGCGCAGGGTGATGGCGCGAGCCGCCAGCTCTGGCGTGACCGAAATATCAAACTTCAGGCTGCCGGTGACCGCCAGCTGATTGCGTTTCAGGCCAAGAGCGATAAAGCGGCTGGCGTCTTCTTCATTCTGCGCGGCGATAAGGGTAATGCGGCTCAGCAGCCGACGCATAAATTTCCCCAGTTTGGCATAGCCTTTCGCCGAGCGTTCGGAGAGGCGGGCGTTGGCGATTACCAGCGGGATTTTACGCTTATGCAGCGTGGCGACCATGTTCGGCCACAGTTCGGTTTCCATGACGATAACCAGCTTCGGCTGAACGGTATTGAAGAAACGGTTCATCGCGCCGGGCAGATCGTAAGGCAGATAGACGTGATGCACGTCTTTGCCGAAAGCGGACATGGCGCGTTCAGAGCCGGTTGGCGTCATGGTGGTGACGGTGATCGGCAGATAGGGGTAACGGTGGCGTAGCGCGCGCACCAGCGGAATCGCCGCCAGCGTTTCACCTACGGAAACGGAATGCAGCAGGATGCCACCCGGTTCTACCTTGTTCTGGCAGAAGCCATAACGTTCCTTCCAGCGTTTACGATAGGCAGGGGCCTTACGGCTGCGTAACAGCAGTCGCAGCCACACCAGCGGCTGAATGAGGTAAAGTAGGGCGGTATAAAGCAATTCCAAGCGATTTATCCGTATTTATGTTTTTGCGGGCAAATTCTAAGCATTTAACCCGCGTAAAGCTATCTCTTTGGCGGAAACTAAGGGATTCAGTATTAAGCCGCGTCGCGATAGCGCTTGATGCGCAGATAGCGGCGTCCAAGACGCCAGCGCAGACGGAACGTACGGGCGTTTTTCCAGATCAGGCGCCAGATACCGCGGTCAAAGAACTCTTTAATGATAATATGCTTTTTTGACTCATCTTTCATGCTATCGAAGGTATGAATAATCCCCAGCCCCTCTTTGGCGATCTGCCAGCGGCAGGCGGAAATATCGCGAACCTTGTCCGGATAACGCTGGTTGATGGCGTCCAGCATCTCAAGAATCTTCATATAGTGGCGCGCTGAACGCATCAGCGTGTCGTCGTTGTCCGGCTTATGCGACACCGATTCCGAGTGAATATAGTAATCGTAGAACTGTTCGCTGGTGTACTGCACGCGTTCTGCCGCCAGCAGCACTTCGGTGGTCCAGGGAATATCCTGATGGCGCAGGCCAGGCTCAAAGTGGAAGCGGTGGCTGGCGATAAACTCCCGGCGGTAGATATTCAGCCAGGTGACATGCAGGAACTTACGAGAATCCAGCGCCTGCTTTAACCAGACGTGGCCGGGCAAAACGCCGGTCGACTGTAGCCGGTCCAGCGGGAAAATAGGATGGATATCTTTTTTCGTCTCGTAGACGTAGCGGCCGTTGCAGGTGGCGACGTCTAGATTGCCCTTTTCCGCCATCTCCAGAAGCGTACGGTACATGCCCGGGTAAAGCTTATCGTCGATATCCGGGAAGGTCAGGTACTTACCCGTCGCCGCGGCGAGGCCGGTATTGCGCGCCACCGACACGCCCTGGTTTTCCTGCTCCAGCACGAGCACGTTTTGCAGGCGGTCTTTCCACTGGTCGATAACCGCAAGGCTGCCGTCCGTCGACCCGTCGTTCACCAGGATCAGTTCATAGCTTTCCAGCTGCTGTTGCTCAAGGCACTCAAAGAATTGCGCAAGGAATTTTTCGCCGTTATAGACGGCGGCTACGATGCTTAGTAAAGGCGTTTGACTCATAACTCATTCGATCCTGGTTGAATAACGGCGTCAGGCGCTGCGCAGCTGACGATACTGCTGACAAATCGATGCCACGCTGAACTTCTCCAGCGCCGCTGCGTCGATGGCCGGCGGGCTATGGTAAATGCTTTGCATCGTCTCAGCCAGCGCCGGGCTGTTGAGATCCGCCAGGCCACGCGACAGCTCGCCGGTGAGGATCTCGGTCACGCCGCCCGGGCAGCGGGTGCTGGCGACCGGCGTATCCAGCAGCAGCGCCTCAACCACCACGTTGCCAAAGCCTTCGCTATCGGAGCTGAGGACCAGCATCCGCGCGCCTTTAATCCACGGCAGCGGGTTTTTCTGGAAGCCCTTAAACAGGACGCGATCGGCAACCTGTAGCTGCTGCGCCAGCTGGCGCAGGCGCTGTTCTTGTTCCGGTTTTCCCTGCCCCAGCAGCACCAGCGGCGCATCGATACCGCTTTGCGCATACGCCTCAATCAGGCGGTCGTGGCGTTTACCGGGATGAAAGCGGCCCACGTGGATAATATAGTCGCCGTCGGGGCGCTGGCTGGGTTCTTCGGCCGCGGCGCGCAGAGCGGGGATATCAAACGGGTTATAGATGGTTTTAAGCTGGGCCGGGCGAATAGCGAACTGCTCGACCAGGTCTTGACCTACCGCATCGGAGACGGCGACGACGTTGCGTCCCTGGTAAACGCGCCCGATTTTCTGCTGTTTCAGCCAGCGGTCAAAACCGCTGCGGTGTCCGAGATAGGACGCGGAGAACACGCCGTGCAGGCAAAACCAGACGTTGCGCCCGTTCAGCAGGCGGCTGCGGGAGACAATGCGGTCGGTTTTATGCAGATTCGAGAGCACCAGATCGAAACGGCCCTGCTGTTCTGCTTTCTCGATTGCCGCATCAAGCTGGCGCGCGCGTCGGGACAGCTCCGTCAGCTTGCGCCACGGCTTGCGGCAGCGATCGGCGATGACCTGATAATCCAGCCCTTCCGGCAGCGGATAATCGCAGACGTCGCGCAGGGAAAAAAGCGATACCTGTTCACCCTGGCTAAGAAAATGCGCTGCCAGCGTCAGCACGACTTTTTCCGCGCCGCCGCCGGGCAGGCCGTCGATAACAAACAGTATGCGCATCGTTATTTCACCAAATCCTGATAGAGGGAGAGCAGCTGCGCCGAGAGACGTTCGCTGGTGCAGGTCATGATGCGCTCGCGGGCGCGTTCGCCTTGCGCAGAGCCTAACGCCCGGGCGGGCAGGGCGCTAACCGACTCCTGCAGGGCCGGGATATCCAGCGCATCGCAAACGTAGCCATTGCTGCCCTGAACAATAAACTCCGCGCCGCCGCAGCCGGTAGTCGTAATCACCGGCAGGCCGCAGGCCATCGCTTCGAGAATGACGTTGGGAAACGGATCGTACAGCGTCGGCAGCAGCAGGCCGTCGGCCATCTGATAGAACGGCAGGGTTTCCGACTGCATGCCGAAGAAGCGCACCCGTTCCTCGCAGTTCAGCGTTTTCGCCAGCTGCTGATAGCGGCCCTGCTCTTTATCTTTGCCCACCACCAGCAGGTAGCGGTTGGTCGGCGCGATGGCGCGGATCGCCGCATCCAGCCCCTTGCGCTCAAAGCCGGAGCCGACGTAGATCAGGCAGGTCGCCTGGCGCGGCAGATTCCATTTGGCTCGCAGCGCGACAAAGGCTTCTTCCGTCGGCGGCAGAAAACGCTGGTTATCGATAGCGTTATAGATAACGTGGATTTTTTCCGCCGGCAGGCCGAAGTCTTCAATAATCTCGCGTTTAATCATCTCCGCGTTGCAGATAACGCCGCGCAGGTGCGCGTCCTGGTACATGTCGCGCTCGGCCTGCATCACATAGCGATGGTAGCGGTCGGCAAACAGCAGGCGGCTTTTCCAGCCGGGCAAAATGCGCGAGCGCTGCTGCAGCCAGCGGCGGTGCACGCCGTCTCCGGCGCGGTACAGGTCGCAGCCGGGGATACGCTCGTGGCTTTGCACCAGATCGAAGGCTTCGCGCTGCCATAGCTGGCGGGCGGCGTCGGCAAATCCTCGCTCGCGGCTGATCCGCCCCCATTTGCGCGGATTGCAGATGTGGATGTTCCACTCGGGCTTCACCGGCCCCTGCCATTCGCGGGTGATGACGTTCAGTTCAAGATCGCTGTCGTCGAGGGCTTCCAGCGCGCGGGAGACAAAGCGCTCCGCGCCGCCGTCCGGGCGATACTTCTGGCGTACCAGAGCCAGCCTGAATTTACTCATGCCAGTACCTTTTTCGCCGCCGCGATAACCGCGTCGGTGGGGATTAAATCGAGAAAGCGTTCGTTGGTGTTGGTATCAATGTCGTCAGGATCGGGAATCGCTCCGAAATCACCCGCCCAAATCACCTCGCCCTGCGCCTGCCATGGACGCCAGAAGGTGAGCTTGGAGGGGCCGAATAGCGCCACCAGCGGCGTACCGAGCGCGGCGGCCATATGCATCGGCACGGAGTCGACGCCGATAAACAGGCGGGCATGGTCGATGACGGACGCCAGCTGGCGCAGGGTGAGCAGCCCGGCGAGGGAGTGCAGGCGAGCATTGGGGCAGCCCGCCATAATGGTGTCGATCATCTGCTTCTCTCTGGCGTCAGGGCCGGAGGTCAGCACGACCGGGTAGCCTGCTTCAGAAAGCGCGTTTATCAGGGCGCTCATCCGCCCTTCGCGCCAGCACTTAAAGAACCAGCGGGAGGTGGGTTGAATGACGATATAGTTATCCTGAAATCCTGCCGGCAGCAGCGCGCGGCTGGCGCGCCAGTCCTGCTCGCTGTAGCCCATCGTCGCCGGCGCGTCAGCAATATCCAGCCCAAGCGGCGCCAGAATCGACAGATTCTGCTGCACGGTATGCAGCTGGTTGTGCCGCTCGGTTGAGGCGAGGGCGGTATGGCAAAAACGCCAGGCCGGGTGGCGACGCTTCGGAAAGTCAAAGCCGATACGGATGGCCGCCCCGGTCAGTTTGGTGATGATCGCGCTGGGCCACTGATCGGCAAGATTGAGCACCATATCGTAGCGCTGCTGGCGGAGCGTGCGAATCAGCCGCCACTCCATCTTCAGCTGATGGCCGGCGCCCTGTTTTTTCCAGCGCCGGTCAATGCCGTAAATGTGGCGGATATCCGTATTCGCTGCGAGCATATCCCGGGTTTCTTCATAAAGCAGCACATCCACGCTGGCGGCGGGATATTGCTGCTTAAGCGCGTGAATAAGCGGCGTTATCAATAACATATCGCCATGATGGCGAAGCTTAATAACCAGGATTCGCGCCGGGTTCACGCGGCCGGAAGTGCGGGTTTCAGGCGTCATTCTCTATTCTTCATTCAGGGGCAGGGCTCCGATTCTAGGGGATCAGATAGATTGAGAGAAGCCTTGTCTTGCTCTACCATGACCCGATACGTATGGCCTGAGGACGTTTTCGTGCACAAACCCGCATTTCTCATCACGATTGATACAGAGGGTGATAACCTCTGGCAAAAACATGACAGCATCACCACCGAGAATGCGCGCTATCTACCGCGTTTTCAGCAGCTTTGCGAAAAGTATGGTTTTAAACCGGTCTGGTTGACCAACTATGAAATGGCCATCGACCCGGTTTATATCGAATTTGCCAAAGATGCGATCGCCCGGGGAACCGCGGAAATCGGTATGCATCTCCACGCGTGGAACAGCCCGCCGACCGATCCGCTCACCGATGACGACTGGCGACATAAACCGTATTTGATCGAGTACAGCGATGCGGCGATGCGGGCAAAAGTCGACTATATGACCCGCCTGCTGGAGGACACCTTTCAGACCAAAATGGTCAGCCATCGCGCCGGGCGCTGGGCGTTTGACGAGCGCTACGCGCGTCTGCTGGTGGAGTATGGCTATCTGGTGGATTGCTCGGTTACCCCGAGGGTGAACTGGAAGACGGCGAAAGGCGCGCCGCAGGGCGACGGCGGTACCGATTACCGTCATTTCCCGCAGCACGCCTATTTTCTTGACGAGAATGATATCCGTCGTGAAGGGCAATCATCGCTGCTGGAAGTGCCGATGAGCATTCAGTACAAGCATTCCGCGTGGATGAATAGCCTGAAGCAGGGCTACGATCGCCTGCGCGGCAAAGTACGCTCGCCGTCGGTACACTGGCTGCGTCCGATGGGCGGCAACGTTGAGACGATGAAAAAAGTGGTCGAACAAACGTTGACTCAGGGTAATGACTACGTCGAATATATGCTCCACTCTTCAGAGTACATGCCCGGCGGCAGCCCAACGTTTAAAAACGAGCAGGATATCGAGCGCTTATATGCCGATCTGGACGCTTTTTTCAGCTGGCTGGCGCCGCAGGTGAAGGGAATGACGTTGGCGGAGTACTACCAACAGAAACTCACACAGCGATAAAAGATCACAACCAGGTACCGTATGCGTATCGTGAAGCAGTTTACGCGGAAGAAAAATGCCTTCTTCCGCGAAATTAAGTTTAATTTAATTAACTATCGTTACAGAAATAAAAGCGCACGCCAGCCCTTTAATTCCGCGAAGATTCAGCATGTTTTATTATTGCGCCTGGATGACAAAGTTGGGGATATGGTCGTAACGACCGGCTGCGCAAAGCTTTTAGCTGACCGGGGTTATAAGGTTTCGGTGCTTACCGGGCCGGTCTGTAAGCAGATGCTTGCCGGTGCGGATTTTCTTGAGCAGGTTTATTTATATCAGCCGCGGATGCCGTTAAACGCACTGCGTGCGGCAGGATTTGACGCGGTCGTTGATTTTGATGACGTGAAAACCTACGAGCGTTTTAAACTGCTGGCTGATTTACGCCCTGGCTGCGTTATCGGTTTTAATAAACAAGAATATAAGCTTTACGATCACTCCATCCCTTTTCTGGACAGCAGCAGCCATATTTCCGCGCGCTATAAAGCCGTCGCCAGGCTATTTGGTATAGAACACCCTCATTACCACTATCATCTGCCCGGCGATGCTTTTGAGCGGGAAAGAGTCAAAACACTGCTGGATCAGCACAAGGGGAGTCAGCTCTGTATTGCCATAAACCCGTTTACCGCCTCAACGGATAAAGACTTTTGCCGTCATCAGGTTTCTGCTCTGATTGAACGCTTATATACGCTCCCTTATAAAATCAGCGTCGTGATGGTCGGGCATAGCGAGAAAATTCGTCAGCTTAATCTGGAAACGGCGCTGCATCTGCCAGATAGCAATATTAATTCAGCGGTTGAGATTGTTCGCCACTGCGATCTGGTGATTACGGCGGATACCGCCATCGTGCATATTGCTCGCGCGTTCGACAAGCCCATGGTGGCGGTTTACAACAAACGTAAACTCAAAGATACCGGTTTGCCGGGCTATACCATTTGGGCACCGGGTTATGACAAGGCCAGACAAATTGTCTGCGAAGAGACTAACGTCGCAGACATGACCATTGACGCGGTCTGGCCGGCGATCAAAGCGCAGGCGGATGCCCTGATCGCCGCTCGCCAGCAGGCATAAAAAAGGGCCCGCTGCGGGCCCTTCTCTTAGCGTTTCGCCTTCAGGCTGCCGCTCAGCGCGATGCCCAGCGGCAGCCAAAACAGCGGCCAGCTTTCGCGAGGGTTGCTGATGATAAACATGCCCTGCGAGGCCATAAAAATCAGCGCATAGATAAAAATCGCCAGCCCGTAGCGGCCATCCTGCTGTTTGCGCCATGCCTGCCATAACCCTCCGGCAATCACCGCCAGCAGCAGCGCCAGGCCGATTATGCCGCCTTTCAACAGTGCGCCAAGATAGACGCTGTGGGTGGTAGTGATATGCTCGCCGCTGTAGTTGGTAAAGTTCAGCTCGTAGTCAAAGCCGCGACCCAGCCACGGCTGGCTGGCCACTTCCTGGAGCGTATGGTGCCAGATACTCAAGCGCAATCCGCTTTGGGTGCCCAGCTCTTCAAAGCGCGCCAGCAGCAGGTCTCCCGTTGGCGTAAAGAAGAAAAGCGCGCCCAGAACCAACGCTAACGCGGCGACAATCAGAAGGTTGCGGCGGGTAAAGACATGCAGGTGCAGGGTGCAAACAAACGCCACCAGCAGCGCGATAATCGGGCCGCGGCTTTGGGTCAGAAACAGCATCACCAGCATGATAGCCATCGGCACATACAGCAGGTGGCTGCCTTTCTCCTTCAGCAGCATCGCGCAAATAAGGATACCGATACCGCAATAGCCCGCCAGGTCGATCACGTTGGTCGGGCCGGGATTCTCCGGCGAAACCAGGCGTTCCTTGAGGACCAGCGTGAAGTCGATCGCCATCGTCCAGACGGAGAGCACCGTGATCCCGGCCACGACGCTCAGCAGCGCCAGATGTCGGGTCCGGGGATGGCCAAGTAGCGTTGTCAGCAGCAGAAGATAGAAAATTAAATAGGTGCCGTGGGTCAGAGGAGAATCGATATGCTGCGGCGTCTGCCCCCAAATATTGCTCAGCGCATAGTACACGCAGAATACGACCAGCAGGCTATAAACCGGCCACCGCTGGCGGATGCTTTCCGCTATTGCCTGACGGTTGTCTTTGTTAAGCAGTGAAAGCAAAAAGAGCAAAATAGATAAATGAAGGAGATTATTTGTCCGGGTTGATACGCAGAAAATAGCGCTAAAAAACAGAAACAAAGTGAAGAAAACGGTGTAGCCCTGTCTGGCGTAATTACTTATTTTTAAAGTACTCATCAAAAGAAACCTTTTCGAAAATCGTTTCCGGAACCGCGCTTTCTAACGAGAAGTTGACGACCCGAATATGGTTTTGTTGCAGCACGTTGGCAGCGTGCGAAAAGGACGGCATGACCAGGTCATCAACCTTATTTGCCAGCCAGGAGGGGAGTTTATCCTGTTCCGTTTCGTAGAATCGCGGCTGGTTGAAATTACTCATATCCAGCCCGCTTATCAGAATGGTTTTAAATCCCAGCCACATCAGAATTTGCAGTGCCCAGTAGACCACGGTTCCGGCATCGAAAATGCCGTGACGAATGTCGGTGCTAAAGCAAATATCCTGCCTTTGCGGATGAAAGCGTAGCGCGGGGACGCCGCGCCAGGCCTGCTGTATCGCATTTTTGGCGACTTTAGGCTGATAAATTTTATAACAGGCGTCTTCAATTAATGCCAAACGACAGCGAAGCTCTGCGCCGTGGCGGTCGAGGATTTTGGCGATACCGTGCATGGTGGTGAAGAGCACAATGTCAGCCTGGCTAATCACCGAACGGATCACGTCCGGTTTTTTATCGTAAAACTCCATATCCACGATGGTATAGAGCGAAAATTTAATTTTATCAGAGAGATGCCAGGCACCGTTCACCCCCATCACCGGAATACTTTTCGGCAGCAGCGTAAAATCGATGCGGCGCGTAGAGGGTCCGGTGGCGGTCAGCAGCACCTCGCCCTGAGCGCTATCCTTCAGTTCGCTGAGATTGACCAGCGGAACCGCTTTCCCTTTGTATTTCAGGGTGCGGATTTCGCCGCTCGCCGCGCGCGTGATATGGGTAAACGGCCAGAGATTTTCGTTATGGCGAAAGGCGCGTCGATGCGTGTAGCGATAGATCTGCTTAAATAATGAACCCATTAAGCCAGTTCCTGAGATTTCAACAGTTGCCGAACCCGGGACGCGGGAATATCGCCCGTGCTGCTGCCGCTTTCCGGGCGCACCACGTGCTGATTTTTACCGTAGCCGCCAATCAGCCCCGGATCGGTCGGGCCGTACAGCGTGAAGTTCGGTTTATCGAGCGCGGCGGTGAGATGGCTCAGCCCCGTGTCGACGGAAACGACCCCGCGCGCGCCGGCCAGCACCTGGGCTACCTGCTCCAGGCTCATGCGCGGCAGGACGTCGACAAAATCGTGCCCTTCCGCCAGGCGTCCGGCCCGCGCCTCTTCATGGGGGGCGCCCCACGGCAGTTTGATGCGTACGCCGCTGTCGGCAAGCAGGGCGATAAGCGCCCGCCAGTTCTCTTCCGGCCAGTGTTTATCATCGCGCGTTGTGGCGTGGAGGAACACCAGATACGGCGCAGCGGACGGGTCAGCCTGACGCAAAAAATGGCGGGCGATCGCGTAGTCGCCCTGGGTTTCCGGCTTCGCGTAGCCGAGGCTTTTCGCGAACAGCTCGCGGGTGCGCTCAACGGCGTGCTGCTGTTTAGCGATATGGTGACGACGGTTGTAAAACAGGCTCGCCAGCGGCTCGCGGGCGGTCTGCCAGTCCATACCGTGCTTCACGCCGCGGGCCAGTCGGGTGACCAGCGCGGCGCTCTTCACCAGCCCCTGGGCATCGATGATAGCGTCGTACTTTTCCGCGCGCACGGCCTCGCGGAACGCCTTGCGCTCGGCTTTGATCGGCGCGGAAAACCACGCCTTACGCCAGCGGCGAATCGCCACCGGGATGACCCGGTCGACGCTCTCATGCCAGGAAGGGATCTGCGCGAAGCCTTCTTCAACCACCCAGTCGAAACGAATGCCGGGAAAGGCCAGCGCGGCGTCGCTCAGCGCGGGCAGCGTGTGCAGCACGTCGCCCATGGACGAGGTTTTTACGATCAGTACCCGCATCCGTCATGCTTCCTCTTGTTCCGTTTTTTCCAGCAGCAGGTCGTTTAATTCTTCCAGTACGCGCTGCGGCGTAATGTCGATCAAACTCTGATGATAGCCTTCGGCGGCGTCGCCTTTACGCACTTTGTGGTAGCCGCTGATCAGGCGGATCACGCGCGCTTTGTGCGACAGCGGTGGAGTGAAGTCCGGGCTGCTGGGCCCGTAGAGCGCCACCAGCGGACGGTCCAGCGCCGCGGCGACGTGCATCAGGCCGGAATCGTTGCTGACCACCGCTTTACAGGCGGCGATCAGAATAACGGCCTGCTCAAGCTGGGTTTCGCCGGCCAGATTGCGGCACCATGCCTGCTGTTCGGTCGTGAGCGCGGCGAGGATTTCATTGCCCGCTTCGTGGTCTTTCGCGGAGCCAAACAGTACGATCTGAAAGCCTTCGTCGATCAGCTGTTTCGCCAGCTCGGCGTAGTGATAGTGCGGCCAGCGTTTTGCCGGGCCGAACTCTGCGCCGGGGCAGAAGCCGATAATCGGGCGCTCGGCTGAGAGATTAAACGCGCTGCAGGCCTGCGATTTTTCGCCTTCATGCACCTGCAGCTGCGGCCAGAGAAGCGGCTGCGGCAGATCTTTCGCGCAGCGCATCACGCCTTTGTCGTAGGCCAGACCGACGTAGCGTTCGACCATCAGCGGCCAGGCGTCTTTATCCAGCTTACGGGCGTCGTTCAGCAGGCCGTAGCGCATTTCGCCGAGCCAGCCTGTGCGATGCGGTATTCCCGCAAAGAACGGCACGAGGGCCGATTTAAACGAGTTGGGCAGCACGAAAGCGCGATCGTAGCGACGTTCGCGCAGGCTGTGCCCAAGCTTACGCCGTTCACCGATTTCCAGCGCGCCGTGGCCGAGCGGCATCGGGATCGCCTCGTTGACTTCCGGCATGCGCGATAGCAGCGGACGGCACCATGCGGGCGCCATCACGTCGATTATCGCCTGGGGATAGCGCGCCCTGAGCGTACGGTAAAGACTTTGCGACATCATCATGTCGCCCACCCATGACGGGCCAACCACCAATATTTTCATTCATTCCATCCTTCAAGCTGTCTCTGCGTTGGCTGCCTGCGTTCCCTCCGGTCACTGACTTTAGTCAGCTCCCGGAGAATCACTGAGTTGCCGCCTTGATACCGCTCGAATGATTTTATGAATTCGCATGATTGTCGCGATTGAGCCAGGCCATATATTCCGTTACGCCTTCGGCAACGGTCTTAAACGGTTTATCGTAGCCCGCTGCGCGCAGGTTAGTCAGATCCGCCTGGGTAAACGCCTGATAGCGGCCTTTGAGTTTATCCGGGAATGGAATGTACTCGATGCTGCCTTTCTGGTGATAAGCCAGCGTTGCGTCTGCAACGGCCTGGAAAGACTCCGCGCGCCCGGTGCCGAGGTTGAAGATGCCGGAAACGCCGTTTTCCCAGAACCACAGGTTCACCGCCGCGACGTCGCCGACGTAGACGAAGTCGCGCTTGAAGCCGTCGCTGCCTTCGAACAGTTTCGGACTTTCGCCATTATTCAGCTGGGTGTTCAGATGGAAAGCGACGCTGGCCATGCTGCCTTTATGGCCTTCGCGCGGCCCGTAGACGTTGAAATAGCGGAAGCCGACAATCTGCGAGTTCGCTTCCGGCAGGATCTGACGGACGTATTCATCAAACAGAAACTTGGAGTAGCCGTAAACGTTGAGCGGCTGCTCGTATTCGCGGGATTCAATAAAGTCGCTGGTGCGGCCGCCGTAGGTCGCTGCGGAAGAGGCGTACAGGAACGGGATTTCACGCTCCAGACAGTAGTGCAGTACCTCTTTGGAATACTGATAGTTGTTATCCATCATGTACTTGCCGTCCCACTCCGTGGTGGAAGAGCAGGCGCCTTCATGGAAAATAGCGTCGATATCGCCGAACTCTTCGCCCGCCATAATCTGGATCAGAAAGTCTTCTTTATCCATGTAGTCGGCAATGTTCAAATCCACTAGATTGATGAATTTGGTCCCGTCTTTCAGATTATCTACGACCAGAATGTCGGTAATACCCTGGTCATTCAGCGCCTTAACGATATTGCTGCCGATAAAGCCTGCGCCGCCGGTAACGATGATCATAACTGTAACCTTTGAAGTTGGTAGTCCAGAGACAATCCGGACATGAATACTCCTATCATATCACTACATCGGAAAGGCTTCAGCCATTCGCCGATAAGGTAGAGAGGGACTCGTGATTTATGCTGCAAATAATTCATGCAGTAATGCATCATCTCGTATCAGCGTATAGCTTTAGGTAATATGTGCCAAATTTTGCCGAATCTGGAGAGTTGCAATGCGTGGGGATTTCTACAAACAGTTAACCAATGACCTGGATACCGCGCGTGCGGAAGGGTTGTTTAAAGAAGAACGGATCATCACTTCGGCGCAGCAGGCGGATATCACCGTCGGCGGCAGCCAGGTCATTAACTTCTGCGCCAATAACTATCTCGGCCTCGCGAACCACCCGGAACTGATTGCCGCCGCGAAAAGCGGGATGGACAGCCACGGCTTCGGCATGGCCTCCGTGCGCTTTATCTGCGGTACCCAGGACAGCCACAAAGCGCTTGAGAAGAAGCTGGCCGATTTTCTCGGTATGGAAGATGCGATTCTGTACTCCTCCTGCTTCGACGCCAACGGCGGCCTGTTTGAAACCCTGCTCGGCGCAGAGGACGCGATTATCTCCGATGCTCTGAACCACGCGTCGATCATCGACGGCGTGCGCCTGTGTAAAGCGAAGCGCTTCCGCTATGCCAACAACGATATGCAGGAGCTGGAAGCCCGTCTGAAAGAGGCGCGTGAAGCCGGCGCGCGCCATGTGCTGATCGCCACCGACGGCGTGTTCTCCATGGACGGGGTGATCGCCAACCTGAAGGGCGTCTGCGATCTGGCGGATAAATACGACGCGCTGGTGATGGTCGATGATTCGCACGCCGTGGGTTTTGTGGGTGAAAACGGCCGCGGTTCCCATGAGTACTGCGACGTGATGGGCCGCGTCGACATTATCACCGGTACGCTGGGTAAAGCGCTGGGCGGCGCGTCCGGCGGCTATACCGCCGCGCGTAAAGAAGTCGTCGAGTGGTTGCGCCAGCGCTCGCGTCCGTATCTGTTCTCCAACTCGCTGGCGCCGGCGATTGTCGCCGCATCCATCAAAGTGCTGGAGATGGTGGAAGCGGGCAGCGAGCTGCGCGATCGTCTGTGGGCTAACGCGCGCCTGTTCCGTGAAAAAATGACCGCGGCAGGGTTTACCCTTGCGGGCGCCGATCACGCCATTATCCCGGTGATGCTCGGTGAAGCCACCGTGGCGCAGCAGTTCGCGCGCGAGCTGCAAAAAGAAGGTATTTACGTCACCGGATTCTTCTACCCGGTGGTACCAAAAGGCCAGGCGCGTATCCGTACCCAGATGTCTGCGGCGCATACCCCTGAACAAATTGAACGTGCGGTGGAAGCCTTTACCCGCATCGGTAAACAACTGGGCGTCATTGCCTGAGGGTGTGAGATGAAAGCGTTATCCAAACTGAAGGCGGAAGAAGGCATCTGGATGACCGACGTACCGGAACCGGAAGTCGGCCACAACGATCTGCTGATTAAAATTCGCAAGACCGCGATTTGCGGTACCGACGTGCATATCTACAACTGGGACGAGTGGTCGCAAAAGACCATTCCGGTTCCGATGGTGGTGGGGCATGAATACGTCGGCGAAGTGGTGGGTATCGGTCAGGAAGTTCGCGGCTTTAAGCTGGGCGACCGCGTTTCCGGCGAAGGGCATATCACCTGCGGCCACTGCCGTAACTGCCGCGCCGGGCGTACGCATCTGTGCCGCAATACGACGGGCGTCGGCGTCAACCGTCCGGGCTGTTTTGCCGAATATCTGGTGATCCCGGCGTTTAACGCCTTTAAAATCCCCGACAATATCTCTGACGATCTGGCGTCGATTTTCGATCCGTTTGGCAACGCCGTGCATACCGCGCTTTCATTCGACCTCGTCGGTGAAGATGTGCTGGTTTCCGGCGCCGGCCCGATCGGCGTGATGGCCGCCGCGGTGGCGAAACACGTTGGCGCGCGCAACGTCGTGATTACCGATGTTAACGAATATCGCCTGGAGCTGGCGCGCAAAATGGGCGTCACCCGGGCGGTGAACGTGGCGAAAGAGAACCTTAACGATGTGATGGCCGAGCTGGGCATGACCGAGGGTTTCGACGTGGGTCTGGAGATGTCCGGCGCGCCGCCGGCGTTTCGCACCATGCTCGATACCATGAACCACGGCGGGCGTATTGCCATGCTGGGTATTCCGCCATCGGATATGTCTATCGACTGGACCAAGGTGATTTTCAAGGGGCTGTTTATCAAAGGGATTTATGGTCGCGAAATGTTCGAAACCTGGTACAAGATGGCCGCGCTCATCCAGTCCGGGCTCGATCTGTCGCCGATCATCACCCACCGCTTTGGCATTGATGATTTCCAGCAGGGCTTTGACGCGATGCGCTCCGGCCAGTCTGGCAAAGTCATTCTCAGCTGGGATTAATTCCGCCCCGGTCAGGATGGTAAAAAAGCGCCCACGGGCGCTTTTTTGAGAGTTATCCTACAATTTTGTGATACTTAATCCACTCCGCACTTTTTCTAAATCGCTTTCTCGCCTATTCGTTTATACAGTCAGTTTAACCATGGTTTAACCCTATAAAGATTATGCTTAAACTTTCTGTATGCTTATTGACCTGTAATTCATCTCGCTTATTACGGGAGGTATTACCGCCGCTGCTCAGGGTGGCTGATGAATTTATCGTCATCGATTCAGGCAGTACGGATGCTACGCTGCAGATTTGCCAACAGTTCGGTCTCTCCGTTCACCATCATCCTTATACCGCTCACGGTACGCAGATGAATTATGCGACCTCTCTGGCCCGCCACGACTGGGTGCTGTGTGTGGACAGCGATGAGATCCTTGACGACGAGGTGGTGGCGGCAATTCTGGCGCTCAAGGCCGGCGATGAGCCGGACCCCGCCTGCGCATGGCGTCTGCCGCGCTACTGGTTCGTGCTGGGTGAAGAGGTGCGCACCATTTATCCGGTATCATCGCCGGATTTCCCGGTTCGCTTGTTTAACCGCTCCGTCGCCAGGTTCAACGATCGGCCGGTAGACGATCAGGTGGTTGGCTTTACGCACTCTGCCCGGCTACCGGGATTCGTGCGCCACGATACCTTCTACTCCCTGCATGAAGTGTTTAGTAAGCTCAATAGCTACACCACGCGGCTGGTTAAACACCAGAAAATCAGGCCGTCTCTTGCGCGCGGAGCGATCAGCGCGATTGGCGCTTTCTTTAAGTGGTATCTGTTCAGCGGAGCGTGGCGAAAGGGCAAGGTTGGCGTGGTCACCGGGCTTTACGCGACCTTTTACAGCTTTCTTAAATACTTTAAAGCCTGGTATGCCCATCAGGACAAGCCGGAATCCGCGGCGGATAAGCACACGGACTCCCGGACGATTTAGTTGGTAGGCTTATCCCAGCCCTGCCACTTCAGCTGGTAATACTGCACCAGCGTGCTCTGAGTGATGCTTTCGCTCAGAATGGTAAAGAAGCGGCTGGCGTTGACCGGCTCCGGCGGACGCTTAGATTTGCACTGTTTCACGCCGCGGAACGGATTGCGCGACGGCTGAACGGACGGCGGCGCGGTGTTCGGCGTTGAGGTATCCACCTGCGGCTCGTTGAGCAGGCTGCTCGGGCGAACCAGAGTGATATCCGGCGGCAGGTTATACACCATCTGCTGCAGCACGCGCACCGTCGTCGGGTGCGGGTGGCCGATAGCAATGGCGGAACCGTTGCGCCGCGCCAAAGCGATAGCGCGGTTGAACTGATAGCGGATATCCGCTTCGTTTTGGGTATCGTCGAGGAAAACCTTACGCTTAATCACCTTTACGCCGGTGCCCTGCGCCGCGCGCATGGCCTGGGTATTGCCGATGGTGACGCTATCGAGGAAGTAGAGATTGTAGCGCTCGAGCGCCTGCATCACCTTCTGCATGCCGAAGAGATTCGACGTCATGGCGCTGCCCATATGGTTATTCAGCCCCACGGCGTACGGAACCTTACCGTAGGCTTCACGGATAATGCGCTCTATCTCGCTGCTGTTCATATCCGGGCGGAGGGTGTCTTTTTCCAGCGGCTGTTTGCTGAGCGGCGCCATTGGCAGGTGGATGAGCACCTCGTGGCCGAGATTATGCGCTTTGGTCGCCATTTCTCGGGCGTGGGGCGCATTAGGAAGGACGGCAACGGAGATCGTCGCTGGCAGCGCCAGCACCTGGTTTTCCGTTTGTGGACGATAGCCAAAGTCGTCGATAACAATGGAGAGTTTGCCGGCAAATACCGGCGACGCCATAACCAGCGTACCGGTTACCGCGAGTGCAATTCTGCGAAATTGAAGCAAAACTTATCTTCCCAACCACGGCTGTGGATTGACCGCCTGACCCTGGCGGCGAATTTCGAAATAGAGCGACGGACGGCCCTGACCGCCGCTGCTGCCTACGAGAGCGATCGGCTGGCCCGCCCGGACCTGAGTGCCGACGCTGACCAGCGCGCTTTGGTTATAGCCGTAAAGACTCATGTCGCCTTTGCCGTGTTCAACGACCACCACCAGACCATAGCCCTGCAGCCAGTCGGCGAGAATAACCCGACCATCGGCAACGGCTTTGACCTCGGTGCCTTCAGACGCAGCGATAACCATCCCCTTCCAACGTAGTTCACCTTGCAGCTGTTCGCCATAGCGATGGAGAATTGAGCCGCGAACCGGCCAGAATGCCTGGCCGCGCGGTGAGCCAAGTCCGCCGGTGCGGGACATCAGCGAGCGTTCGCTTTCGGTAGGTTTGTAGGTGGTGCCTTTACGCGAGGCTTCCTGCTGGCGATCGCGCACATCCTGCGCTTCGCGGGCTTCGCGATCCGCCCGCGCTTTGGCCGCCGCCGCCGCCTGGGCGATACGGCCGCGCAGGCGTGATTCGTTAGCCCGCATCTCGCTGAGCTGCTGCTGGCCTTGCTGAATGGAGGATTCCAGGCTGGCGAGGGTCTTTTTACGTTCGTTGCGCGCCTGCTCCAGCTTGCTCTGCTGGGCGCGCTGTTCGTACACCAGGGTTTGCTGCTGGCTCTGTTTCTCTTCCAGCATCGATTTTTGCACCGCCACGTCTTCGCGGGTTTTCTTCAGCTGGGCGATGGTTTCCTGGCGCGCCTGGTTCAGATAGCCAAAGTAGGCCTGCAGGCGCTGATTACGCTGCCCCTCTTCGCCGCTGAGGATCATCTGGATGCCGGTATGCGGCCCCTGACGAAACGCGGCGTCGAGCTGCGCGGAAAGGTTACGCTCCTGCGAGGCGCGCTGACGCTCCAGCTTGGCCAGCGCGGCGTTCATTTCGTCGATCTGCTTATTCAGCTGGTTCAGCGTTTCCTGGGTTTCGCGCAGCTTGCGCGCGGCGGCGGAGATGGCCTCCTCCTGCGCTTTTAGCTGGGCGACCAGGGAAGCGCGCTGCTGCTGCTGCTGCTTAATCGCCCGCTGTTTAGCGGCGATATCGGCCTGAATGGATTTAAGCTGGTCGCGATCGTCGGCGTGAGCAGATGCGGCGCACAGCAATACGCCAGCGCTAAGCGCGCTGGCGTAAAAGACGGATCGAACTGCCGTTGCGATCCATGTAGTTGAATACGTCGCCTTTCCCCTCATGGGGAAGGATTATTCCACGATGAACAGCGGCTTGCCAGTCATCTCTTGCGGGATTTCCATTCCCATCAGCGTCAGCATGGTCGGCGCGATGTCGGAAAGTTTGCCGCCGTTGACCGCTTTGACGTTTTTATCGCCAACGTAAATCAGCGGAACCGGCAGGTTGGTGTGCGCGGTGTGCGCCTGGCCGGTGGCCGGATCGCGCATCTGCTCGGCGTTGCCGTGGTCTGCGGTGATCAGCAGCTGTCCGCCAACGGATTCAACGGCTTTGCTCACCTGGTCGATGCAGTCATCCAGCGCTTCGACCGCTTTAACGGCGGCTTCCATTACGCCGGTGTGGCCAACCATATCGCCATTCGGGTAGTTACAGATGATGGTGTCGAACTGACCGCCCTTGATGGCGGCAACCAGTTTTTCGGTCAGCTCAGCGGAGCTCATTTCCGGCTGCAGATCGTAGGTGGCGACCTTCGGTGAATTGATCAGAATGCGCTCTTCGCCTTTGAACGGCTCTTCAACGCCGCCGTTGAAGAAGAAGGTCACGTGAGCGTATTTTTCAGTTTCGGAGATGCGCAGCTGGGTTTTGTCGTTCTTCGCCATCCATTCGCCGAAGGTGTTCACCAGAGATGCCGGCGGATAAGCGCAGGCGACTTTAATGTCCGCGGCGTATTCGGTTAGCATGACGAAATCGAGGTTTACCACTTTCTTACGGGCGAAGCCGTCGAAATCGGCGTTAACGAAGGCGCGGGTAATTTCGCGCGCGCGGTCGGCGCGGAAGTTCATGAAAATCAGCGTATCGCCGTCTTCCATCGCCGCATCGGCCTGGCCTTCAGCGCGAATAACGGTCGCTTTCACGAACTCATCGTTTTCATCGCGCGCATAAGCGGCCTGCAGGCCCGCAACGGCGGTATCGGCCTGGAACTCGCCTTTTGCCAGGGTCATCAGATCGTAAGCCTGCTCAACGCGGTCCCAACGGTTGTCGCGGTCCATGGCGTAGTAGCGGCCAACGATCGAGGCAACGCGGCCTTTGCCCAGCGCGGCAAATTTGTCTTCGAATTTCGCCAGCGTCTTTTCAGCGCTGCGCGGCGGAGTATCGCGGCCGTCGAGGAAGGCGTGCAGATAGATTTTATCCGCGCCGCGTTCGGCTGCCAGCTCAACCATCGCCATGATGTGGTCTTCGTGGCTGTGGACGCCGCCCGGAGACATCAGGCCCATGATATGCACGGCTTTGCCTGCGGCAACGGCTTTATCGACCGCACCGGTCAGTACCGGGTTGGCGAAGAAGGTACGTTCTTTGATTTCAACGTCCAGGCGGGTGAGATCCTGATACACGATACGGCCCGCGCCGAGGTTGACGTGGCCCACTTCGGAGTTGCCCATTTGACGATCCGGCAGACCGACTTCCAGGCCTGAAGCATCAATCAGGGTATGCGGACGTTTCGCCCACAGTGCGTCCATAACAGGGGTTTTGGCGCTGTAAATAGCGTTATCCTGCTGGTCTTCACGATAGCCATAGCCATCCAGAATGACCAGTACCATAGGTTTTTTAGAAACCGACATTGCGACAACCTCATGCTCAAAGACAGAAAATTTGCGTAATTTTACTACAGCTGAATCGATCAAATCACCGTAAAAGATCAAAGAAAGAGGGCGGCCAGAGCGCATTGCCGCGGCGAGAGCGGTTTTTTTTCGTGACGGGCCGCAGAAAATACATTACATCGCGCTCACTGGCTGTATTTGCCGCAATGCACAGGTATACTCCTTCCCTGGTTTTTTTATCACTTAGTCGGGAGTTGTAACCCCCCATGCAAGAAATTATGCAATTCATCAGCCGTCACCCCGTCCTGAGCATCGCGTGGGTCGCGCTGCTGGTGGCGGTGCTGTTCACCACCTTTAAAGGGCTGATGTCGAAAGTTAAAGTCATCACCCGCGGTGAAGCGACGCGCCTGATCAACAAAGAAGATGCCGTGGTTGTCGATCTGCGTCAGCGTGACGATTTCCGTAAAGGCCACATTGCGGGTTCTATTAACCTGCTGCCGAGCGATATCAAAGCAAATAACGTCGGCGAGTTGGAAAAGCACAAAGCACAACCCATTATAGTGGTAGACGGCTCAGGTATGCAGGCGCAAGAACCCGCCAGCGCGCTGAACAAAGCCGGTTTTGAAAAGGTCTTCGTACTGAAAGAAGGCATCGCTGGCTGGAGCGGCGAGAACCTTCCGCTGGTACGCGGTAAATAATTTACCCGCGTCTTTATGGCGTAGCGCGGTTTTCCCTGCGGCGGCTATTCGTCAGCGGGAAAACAACGCCTGCGGCGTAAAACTCTCGGGGGTAAAAACAGGAGTGAAGTCATGGCCAATATTGATATCTATACCAAAGCGACCTGCCCGTTCTGCGTACGTGCAAAAGCGCTGCTGAACAGCAAGGGCGTGACCTTCAACGAGTTGCCTATCGATGGCGATGCTGCGAAGCGTGAAGAGATGATTCAGCGCAGCGGTCGAACGACGGTTCCGCAAATTTTTATTGATGCGCAGCACATTGGCGGCTGTGACGACTTGTACGCGCTTGATTCACGTGGTGGACTCGATCCCCTCCTGCGCTAATTTTTGCGCTCATCCCCATTGGACGGGCGTACTTAAGGACAACACGAAAGGGTTTTACTATGTCAGAACAAAACAGCACCGAAATGACTTTCCAGATTCAGCGCATCTACACCAAAGATATTTCTTTTGAAGCGCCGAACGCGCCGCAAGTTTTCCAGAAAGATTGGCAGCCGGAAGTTAAACTTGATCTGGATACCGCTTCCAGCCAGCTGGCTGAAGGCGTGTATGAAGTGGTGCTGCGCGTGACCGTAACCGCCTCTCTGGGCGAAGAAACCGCATTCCTGTGCGAAGTACAGCAGGGCGGTATTTTCTCCATCGAAGGCATCGACGGCACCCAGATGGCGCACTGCCTCGGCGCATACTGCCCGAACATTCTGTTCCCGTACGCGCGTGAGTGCATCACCAGCCTGGTTTCTCGCGGCACCTTCCCGCAACTGAACCTTGCGCCAGTGAACTTCGATGCGCTGTTTATGAACTATCTGCAGCAGCAGGCTGGCGAAGGTGCTGAACAACATCAGGATGCCTGATGAACGCGCTTAACGCTGCAATGACTGTGATCGGTGCCGGCTCTTACGGCACCGCTCTTGCCATCACCCTGGCAAGAAATGGCCACCACGTTGTGCTGTGGGGCCATGACCCGAAACATATTGCGACGCTGCAGCACGACCGCTGCAACGCCGCATTTCTTCCTGACGTTCCTTTCCCCGACACGCTGCATCTGGAAAGCGATCTGGCGACCGCGCTGGCGGCCAGCCGCGATATCCTCGTCGTCGTGCCGAGCCACGTTTTCGGCCAGGTGCTGCGGCAGATTAAACCGCTGATGCGCCCCGACGCTCGCCTGGTGTGGGCGACGAAAGGTCTGGAAGCGGAAACCGGGCGCCTGCTGCAGGACGTGGCCCGTGAAGCGCTGGGCGACGCTATCCCCCTGGCGGTGATTTCCGGCCCGACCTTCGCGAAAGAGCTGGCGGCAGGCCTGCCGACGGCGATCTCGCTGGCGTCGACGGATCCGCAGTTCGCTGACGATTTGCAAAGCCTGCTGCACTGCGGCAAGAGCTTCCGCGTCTATATCAACCCGGACTTTATCGGCGTGCAGCTCGGCGGGGCGGTGAAAAACGTCATCGCTATCGGCGCCGGCATGTCTGACGGCATCGGCTTTGGCGCCAACGCGCGTACCGCGCTGATTACCCGCGGGCTGGTTGAGATGTCTCGCCTCGGAGAGGCCCTGGGCGCCGATCCGGAGACCTTTATGGGGATGGCGGGCTTAGGCGATCTGGTGCTCACCTGCACCGATAACCAGTCGCGTAACCGCCGCTTCGGCATGATGCTCGGTCAGGGCATGGATGTGCAAAGCGCGCAGGAGAAGATTGGCCAGGTGGTTGAAGGCTATCGCAATACCAAAGAGGTTCGCGTTCTGGCGCAGCGTTTAGGCGTCGAAATGCCAATAACCGAGGAAATTTATCAGGTATTGTATTGCGGAAAAATTGCGCGCGAGGCAGCATTGACCTTATTAGGTCGTGCACGCAAGGACGAGCGTAGCAACTAACTGCGATGGAACCTGGATCACCTGAATGACCCGGCCAGCAAAGAACTGGCCGGTCATTATTATATCGTCTGGAGTCAGCAATGCCGTGTGAAGAACTGGATATCGTCTGGAATAATATTAAAGCCGAAGCTCGGGCTTTAGCTGACTGTGAGCCAATGCTCGCCAGTTTTTACCACGCCACGCTACTCAAGCACGAAAATCTCGGCAGCGCCCTGAGCTATATGCTGGCGAATAAACTGGCTTCTCCGATCATGCCCGCCATCGCGATTCGTGAAGTGGTGGAAGAGGCCTACGCCGCCGACCCGGAAATGATTGCCTCCGCCGCCTGCGATATTCAGGCGGTGCGAACGCGCGACCCGGCGGTGGATAAATACTCCACCCCGCTGCTCTATCTGAAAGGATTCCACGCGCTGCAGGCCTATCGTATCGGCCACTGGCTGTGGAATCAGGGGCGTCGGGCGCTGGCGATCTTCCTGCAAAATCAGGTTTCCGTATCGTTCCAGGTGGATATCCACCCGGCGGCGAAGATTGGCCGCGGGATCATGCTGGACCACGCCACCGGCATCGTCGTCGGCGAAACGGCGGTGATTGAAGACGACGTATCGATTCTGCAATCCGTGACCCTGGGCGGTACCGGTAAAACCAGCGGCGATCGTCATCCGAAAATTCGCGAAGGGGTGATGATTGGCGCCGGGGCGAAAATCCTCGGCAATATCGAAGTCGGACGCGGGGCAAAAATCGGCGCGGGTTCGGTGGTGCTACAGCCGGTGCCGCCGCATACTACCGCCGCAGGCGTTCCCGCCCGCATTGTGGGCAAGCCGGAGAGCGATAAGCCCGCGATGGATATGGATCAGCACTTTAACGGCATACACCATACCTTCGAGTACGGCGACGGTATTTGATTGATTTCCCGGAGGCGATGCTGCGCATCTGTCCGGGCTACAAAACCGAGCGCTGTCTGGTAGCCCGGACAGGCGCTACGCGCCGCCTCCGGGAGAAAGCGAGCTCAGCTGCGCAGCACCGCGCCGGGATAGCCCAACTGGCGCCAGGCTTCATAGACCACCACCGACACCGAATTTGACAGGTTCATGCTGCGGCTGTCCGGCATCATCGGAATACGGATTTTTTGTTCTGCCGGCAGAGCATCAAGAATACTGCCCGGCAGTCCGCGGGTTTCCGGGCCAAACAGCAGAAAATCGCCGTCCTGATAGCTTACCGCGCTGTGCGCCGGCGTGCCTTTGGTCGTCAGGGCGAACAGGCGCTGCGGCTTTGCGCTTTCAATAAAGGCGGCGTAATCACCATGGCGCTGGACGGCAGCAAACTCGTGGTAATCCAGACCTGCGCGGCGAAGACGCTTATCGTCCCAGGCAAAACCCATGGGTTCGATAATATGCAGATTGAAGCCGGTGTTGGCGCACAGGCGGATGATATTCCCGGTATTTGGCGGGATTTCTGGTTCGAATAAGACGATGTTAAGCATGCTGCCCCCTTAATTGCGGGGGGCAGAATAGCAGATATTTGGTTAACCCTCACCCTGCTCCTCTCCCGGAAAGAGAGCGGGAGAAAACCGGCGCCGGCCTGTGAGCCGGATGGCCTGATGAGGACGTTAACCCGCCTGCCGGACGGTTCCCTCTCCCTGTGGGAGAGGGTCAGGGATAACCGCCGCGTTTCCTGCTTTGATCGCATCAAAGGTCCGCAGCGCATCGGCGTTCTGGACTAAAGATTCACGGCTGATTTCGCCGATGGTTTTCGCGCCGGTCAGCGTCATCGCCACCTTCATCTCTTTCTCTATCAGGTTCAGCAGATTGGCGACGCCCTGTTTGCCGTGCGTGGCCAGCGCATACAGATAAGCGCGGCCCAGCAGCACGCTATCGGCGCCGAGGGCAATCATCCGCACCACATCAAGGCCGTTGCGAATACCGCTGTCGGCAAGAATTGTGATATCGCCTTTAACCGCGTCGGCAATCGCGGGCAGGGCGCGAGCGGAAGAGAGCACGCCGTCGAGCTGGCGGCCGCCGTGGTTGGAAACCACGATCCCGTCAGCGCCGAAGCGCACCGCATCGCGGGCGTCTTCCGGATCGAGGATCCCCTTGATCACCATCGGGCCGTCCCAAAAGTCGCGGATCCACTCAAGGTCTTTCCAGGAAATCGAAGGATCGAAGTTATTCGCCAGCCAGCCGATATAATCCTCCAGACCCGTCGGCTTGCCGAGGTAGGCGGAGATGTTGCCCAAATCGTGCGGACGGCCGTTTAACCCGACGTCCCATGCCCACTGCGGATGGGTCACCGCCTGCCAGTAGCGGCGCATTGCCGCGTTCGGGCCGCTCATCCCGGAGTGAGCATCGCGATAGCGCGCGCCGGGGGTCGGCATATCGACGGTAAAGACCAGCGTTGAACAGCCCGCCGCCTTCGCCCGCTCCAGCGCATTACGCATAAAACCGCGGTCGCGCAGGACGTACAGCTGGAACCACATCGGGCGCTTAATGGTCGGGGCGACCTCTTCAATCGGACAGACGGAAACGGTAGAGAGGGTAAACGGAATACCTTTTTCATCCGCCGCGCCGGCGGCCTGCACTTCACCGCGGCGGGCGTACATCCCACACAGCCCCACCGGCGCCAGCGCCGTTGGCATCGCCAGCTTCTCGTTGAATAAGGTGGTTTCCAGGCTCAGGTCCGACATATTGCGCAGAATGCGCTGGCGGAGCGCGACGTCGGACAGGTCCTCAACGTTGCGGCGCAGGGTGTGCTCGGCGTAAGCGCCGCCGTCGATATAGTGGAACAGGAACGGTGGCAGGATACGCTGTGCGGCGGCGCGGTAGTCGCTGGCGGCGGAAATAATCATCACAAGTTCTCCCTGGAATTTTCGTTATGGTCACCGGGCAGGCGGGTAATTCGCGCCTGGCGGGCCTGGTCTTCATCAAAGCGTTTGATGGTGGCGTGAACAAAGCCCAAATGGGCCATCATCGCCTGTCTGGCACCTTCCGGGTCACCGGCGATAATCGCCTCCATGACCGCCTGGTGCTGTTCGGTCAGGCGAGCGAAGACCGGCGGGACGAGATACATCCGCTGGCGGCTCTCCTTGACTGAGGACTGTAAAAGGTCAAAAAAACCGCGCATGGTTTGTAGCAGCACCACGTTGTGCGACGCTTCGGCGATCGCCAGATGGAAGCGGACATCGGCCTGCGAGGCCAGGTCAGGGTCTTCGCTTTGGGTGGCTTCAAAGCAGAGGCGGATTTTCTCTTTTTCGGCATCGGTTGCCCGCATCGCCGCATGCCAGGCGGTACTGGCTTCGATGGCGTGACGGGCTTCGAGGATATCAAAGCTGTAATCGGGGTCGTCGGAGAGCAGCGTCTTCAGCGGTTGAACGATGTTTTGCTCCGACCACGCTTCGTGCTGCCAGCGCACAAAGGTGCCGCCGCCGCGACGGCTGAGCAGCACCCCTTCGTTGACCAGCATCGCCAGCGCTTCGCGCAGCGAATTGCGCGATACGCCCAGCTGCGCCGCCAGCTGACGTTCGGCGGGCAATCGCATGCCCGCCTCCAGCTTTTGTTCTTCAATCAGCGCCCGCACGCGACGGGCGACGTCGTCGGCAAGGCGTTTTGGCATCACTATCACGGGATCATCCAGGTTAAGACATATGCCTGCAGCGTGGTGATAACGCCGACCATACAGGTGAAAATCAGGCTGTGTTTGACGGTAAAACGGAACAGATCGGACTCCTTACCTACCAGACCGACCGCCGCACAGGCGATGGCGATAGACTGCGGAGAGATCATTTTCCCGGTCACGCCGCCGGTGGTGTTTGCTGCGACCAGCAGGATATCGGAGACGCCAATCTGCTGGGCCGCCGTAGCCTGCAGCGCGGCAAACAGCGCGTTAGACGAGGTATCCGAACCGGTCAGAAATACCCCCAGCCAGCCGAGGAACGGCGAGAAGAAGGTAAACGCATGACCGGTGTGCGCCAGCGCAAGCGCCAGCGTTGAGGATAGACCGGAATAGTTGGAAATAAAGGCGAACGCCAGCACCATGCCGATGGAGTAAATCGGCAGCGCCAGCTCTTTCAGCGTGCAGCCAAAGGTCGAGATCGCGTCTTTTGGCTTCATGCGCAGCCAGACGATGGAAAGCAGCGCGGCGAACAGGATGGCGGTGCCGGTGGCGGAGAGCCAGTCAAACTTATAGACCGCGGCGTACGGCGTGGCTTCGCTAACCACCGGCGGCATGCGGGCCACCATCTTGTCGAGGAACGGCACGGAAATATTAATCACAAAATCGTACAGTGCGCCGCCGGGGGCGAAGAGCGCTTTGAACGGCGGCACGCTCCACAGGGTCACCGTCGCGGTCAGAAACAGGAACGGCGACCAGGCGCGAACCACCTGTCCCGGCGTGTAATGCGTGCGGGCCAGGTTCATATCGACCTGCGATGCGCCCATATCGCCGAAGCGGAAGATGCGTACCGGCTGCCAGCGTTTGAGGAACAGCGTCAGACAGACCAGCGATACCAGCGAAGAGATAATGTCCGGCAGCTCCGGGCCGAGGAAGTTAGAGCTGAGGTACTGAGCGATAGCAAAGGAGCCGCCGGCGACCATGACCGCAGGCCAGGTCTCTTTAATGCCGCGCCAGCCGTCCATAATCGCCATGATCCAGAACAGGACGATGATGGTCAGGAACGGCAGCTGACGGCCAACCATCTGGCCGATTTCGAAGCTGTCGAGGCCCGTCACCTGTCCGGCGACCAGAATCGGAATGCCCATCGCGCCAAATGCGACCGGCGCGGTGTTAACGATCAGACACAGGCCCGCCGCATACAGCGGGTTAAAGCCGAGCCCCACCAGCAGCGCTGCGGTGATGGCGACCGGCGCGCCAAAACCGGCGGCCCCTTCGAGGAACGCGCCGAAGGAGAAACCGACAATCAGCATTTGCAGACGCTGATCCGGGGTAATCGACAAAATCGATGAGCGGATAATGTCGAACTGCCCGGTTTTCACCGAGATTTTATAGACGAAGACCGCAGCGATAATAATCCACGCGATTGGCCACAGGCCATAGAAGAAGCCGTAGATGACGGAGACCAGCGCGTGGTCAACCGGCATTTTGTAGAACAGCAGAGCGACGGAGAGCGCAATGAGCACGGTCCAGGTCGCGGCAACGTACCCTTTCAGCTTGAGCTTTATCAGGGCAAAAAAGAAAAACAGAATCGGTAGCGATGCGATAAGACTCGATAGCCAGATGTTGCCGGCCGGATCGTAATTTTGTTGCCAGAGGTTCATGCAGGTCTCCATCGGGCCGTTATGATGCCGTGCTGAGTCTTGCGCTCTTAGCAGGTCACATCATTTGTAAAATTGGCCCAGCCAAATTGCGATTGTAGAATTAACGACAACGAATGGTTAATCAAATGTTATTGATGAGCAATATGTCTGTGACGAAAAATGATGGATATGTGAACCATTGGACGATTTAAGAAAACATTGGTAGGGCCAATTAGTGGGGAATGACGTTTGAAACAGAGCCTGTCCCGGAGGCGATGCTGCGCATCTGTCCGGGCTACCCTCTCGCAGAGGGCTGTGAACCCGTAGCCCGGCTAAGCGTAGCGCGAGCCGGGAGATTCACGGGATGAAGATATCAGAACGCGGTTTTGGCGAAGCCGGTCATCTCTTTAAGGCCCATTTCGCGGCCCAGCGCGGTCATCGGGTGGACAACAACCAGACCGCGTACGCTTTTCTTGAGCTTACCCATATCGGCCTGCTCTTTTTTGGTGATGGCGCGGCGATGCGGCATGCTCATCAGCTTTTGCGCTTCTTTGCTCAGCTTCTGGCCCTGAACCTCACGCAGGCGAACGAGTTCCGTCTCAATGGTGGCTTTCTCTTTTTCCAGCTCGGCGTATTTTTCTGCTGCGTCGACCAGGGACAGGTCGGCCTGCTGGTGGTGGATAGCGTCGAGACGATCGCTCAGACGTTTAATTTCGTTTTTTTCGACTTCTTTCATGGTGGCTTAATCTATTAAGAAAGGGGCGTTATCAGACTATAGTATGTGCTGTCGCTTGGGTTGTGGGTAGTTATTTATCAAAACGTCGCCGTTTTTTGCTCATAACAACCGCAGCGGCATATTATAACTTATTGAACATAAAAATCATTTTAACCCAGAGTTGGCGAATATTCATTTCTGTGAAGCCTGACGGCCATTCAGCACGTTTTCCTCATCTGCAACCCTGTTTTTGGCTAATCCTTAATAGGATCATTCCCCCAAAAGAGGAGAGCGTGATGGCGAAAATAGGCGACAGCGTACCGCGCATTATTGATAAAGCCGTAGATTTTATGGCTTCAAGTCAGGCTTTTATGGAATATCTAAAAAAATCTCCGCGTTTGCAGCATATACCGCCGGATATCCCGGCAGATAAAGAAGCGCTATTTCTGCGGCGTCTTGAGTATTATCGTCAGCTTTATCGGCCGACGTGCGACCAGCAAGAGCCAGAATCAGAGCGTTGATTTTTGAAAGGCTTTTTTTAAGCTGATTTTAGAAATCAGCTCGGTCAGAGATAGCATCATTGTGGAACGTACGACCTGCTGGTAGCGCAGCTTTTGCATTGCCAGCAGTTCAGCATCGCTCTCATCAAATTGCGGCGTGGGCGGCAGGGCGGCGACGCAGTGCAGCTCGCCGAACGGTCCGAGGATCTCATCGTCGGTAAAGCTATACTCATTACCGTCGTGATTCAGCTCTTCGCGCAGGGCCATCAGCAGTTCAGCGTCTTCATATTCGGCGCGGCTAATCACCCCAAGGCCGTAAATCAGCTTCAGGCGTACAGAAAGGTCGCCAAGCGGCCCGTCGCCGTCCAGCAACGGCTCCACTGCGTATTTCACCGCGTAGTCGTCTTTACGGAATACCTGAAGCACCAGAATATTGACCGCTTCCGTCAGCAGTTCAACGGTGGCGATCAGGAAGCTTCTTACGGTTTTGCCAGCATTCAGACGTTCAAGCACACGGTTTTCAAATGCCTGTGTTTCTTCCATTATTGCCTGCATATCTGACATGAGTAATGGGCGCGGTTCTGACCGCGCCAGGTCTTGCCTCATTTGGTGGCGTTATAGTCGTTAACGGCTTCCGCCACCACTTCGCTTGCTGCGTCCAGACCCGAAATCTGCGCCAGCGCGGCCTGGGGGCCTTTCTCGGCAATCAGCGCCGCCAGTTCCTGCGCCTGCGGGTCTTCTTCGCTGCGGAAGTGCATGGCAGCGGCGATCCCTTTCACCAGATTGCGGTGCGGCAGGCCGTATTCCAGCGTACCGAGCAGCGGCTTAATTAAGCGGTCGCCCGCGCTCAGTTTGCGCAGCGGCTGGCGGCCAACGCGCTCAACGTCATCCTTCAGATACGGGTTCTCAAAACGACCGATAATTTTCTGGATGTAAGTGGCGTGCTTTTGCGCATCAAAGGCATAGCGTTTGATCAGCACCGCGCCGCTCTCTTCCATGGCGCCTTTGACCACGGCGCGAATGTGCTCATCAAGAATCGCGTCGCGAATCGTCTGATGACCCGCCAGTTTTCCGAGGTAGGCGGTTATAGCATGTCCGGTGTTTAAGGTGAATAGCTTACGTTCGACAAATGCCATCAGGTTATCGGTTAATTCCATACCTGGGATGTTCGGCAGTTCGCCTTTGAACTGGGTCTTATCGACAATCCACTCGCTGAAGGTTTCCACGGTGACTTCCAGCGGATCGTGAGTGGCGGAAGCCGACGGCGGAACGATGCGGTCAACGGCGGAATCAACGAAGCCGACGTTGGCTTCAACCCAGGCTTTGTCTTCTTCGGCGAGGGCGTTAAAAACGTGACCCTTCAGCTGGGTGGTGCCGCGGACCATGTTCTCGCAGGCGATGATATTCAGCGGGGCGGTAATCCCCTGCGCCTTACGTTTGGCCAGGCCTTTGGCAATCGCCGGGGCGATGCGTTCCAGCACGACCGGGCCGACGGCGGTGGTCACCAGATCCACGCTGGCAATCAGCTCTACAACTTCGTCGCCGATGCTGCTGACGGCGTCAACGCCGGAAACGGTATCGACCTGCTCATTCTCGCCGACCACATGAACCTGGTAGCTATGACGGGCATTCAGGGCATCGAGCACGACCTGATTTACATCCGCAAACGTCAGCTGTATCCCCGCGTCCGCCAGCAGTTTGCCGATAAAGCCACGACCGATATTACCTGCGCCAAAATGTAATGCTTTCATAGTATTAACCTTCAATTAATGTTTTTACCTGAGAGGGCTGGGGTCAGGCGTTTCCCTCACCCCAACCCTCTCTCCCCACGCGTAAGGAGAGAGGGGGGCGTTGCCCGGCGCACCGCCGGGTGACGGATTACGCTTTCAGCAGCGTCAGAACTTCTTCAACGCTGGTGGTTTTTGCCAGACGCTCAATGACCGATTCATCGTCCAGCGCGTTGGTCAGGCTGGTAATCACCTGGATATGCTCGTTATTACGTGCGGCAATACCGATAACCAGGCGAGCCACCTCGTCCTCTTCTTCGCCGAAGCGTACGCCTTCCGGGTACTGGCAGAAGACGATGCCGGTTTTCAGAACGCGATCTTTGGCTTCGATAGTGCCGTGCGGGACCGCGATGGACTCACCCAGATAGGTGGAGGTCAGCTTTTCACGATCCAGCATCGCCTGGACGTATTCCGGCTCAACGTAGCCGCCTTTCACCAGCTGCTCGCCGGCAAACAGAATCGCTTCTTCTTTGGTCGCGGCTTTACGACCGAGGAAGATGTTTTCCGCGCCGAGTTTGAACAGATTGGTGTCAGACGCATCGAAGCTGTCTTTCAGGCTGTCGCGGACTTTCTCTTCGTTATCCGTGTGGCGCTGCGCCGAAACCAGACGTTCGGTCAGGCTGGTGTACAGGCCGCTGTCGAGGAAGTTGGTCAGCGAAATATGCTGCGCCTGCGGCACCTGACGCATCGCACGCTCGGTCAGGTCGCGGTGGGTGATGACCAGGTCAACATCCGGCGGCAGGTTGTTGATCGCACTGTTAGTCACGGAGATGTTGCTCAGCCCGGCATCCTGCACTTTTTTACGCAGCACGCCTGCGCCCATCGCGCTGGAGCCCATACCGGCGTCGCAGGCGACGATGATTTTACGCACGTGGCTCAGGTCGTTCGCGACATCGCCAGCGGCCAGCGGCGTGGCGCTGCCTTTGGACTGCGCTTTCATATCCTGCATGCGACGGGTCGCGGCTTCGATATCATCTTCTTCTTTAACTTTGCTGGTTTTCAGCAGCACGGCTGCGACCACGAAGGAGACGGCCATCGCCGCAATAATCGCCGCGATGTTAGCAAAGTAAGCGCCTTTCGGCGTCATCGCCAGCACGGCGAGGATAGAACCCGGAGAAGCCGGAGAGACCAGCCCGCCGTTGAGGATAGTCAGGGTGAATACGCCGGTCATCCCACCGAGGATAACGGCCAGAATCAGACGCGGGTTCATCAGCACGTACGGGAAGTAAATCTCGTGAATACCGCCGAGGAAGTGGATGATTGCCGCACCGCCTGCAGACTGTTTCGCGCTGCCGCGGCCGAAGAACATATACGCCAGCAGGACGCCCATCCCCGGACCCGGGTTAGCTTCAATCAGGAAGAAGATGGATTTGCCCAGCTCGTGGGATTGCTGAATACCCAGCGGCGAGAAAATACCGTGGTTAATGGCGTTGTTGAGGAACAGGATTTTCGCCGGTTCAACAAAGATAGAGGCCAGCGGCAGCATCTCGTGCGCCACCATGAAGTTAACGCCTGCGGCCAGAATTTTCGACAGGACTTCAACCGCCGGGCCAATGCCGAGGAACGCCAGAATGGCGAGGATCATACCGATGATGCCTGCGGAGAAGTTATTCACCAGCATCTCAAAACCGGATTTGATCTTACCGTCTACCCAGACGTCGAATTTTTTAATTGCCCAGCCGCCCAGCGGGCCGGCGATCATGGAGCCGAGGAACATCGGCATATCTGCGCCGACGATAACGCCCATGGTGGTAATCGCGCCGACCACGCCGCCGCGCTCGCCGCCAACCAGCTTACCGCCGGTATAACCGATCAGCAGCGGCAGCAGATAGGTGATCATCGGACCAACCAGCTTCGCCAGCGTTTCGTTCGGTAACCATCCTGTCGGAATGAATAGAGCGGTGATAATACCCCACGCGATAAACGCGCCGATATTTGGCATCACCATATTGCTGAGGAAACGACCAAAGCTTTGCACTTTGATCTTGATATCGGATGACATAAAACACCCCTTCTTCTGTTTTTGCTATCGGCAGGCTGAAAGCCCGAGGCTTGTTGTTAATAAGGCGGCAGAGGTAGCCGGGCCCTGAGTGATAGTGCGAAATCTGGCACTGAATCGTTAAGCTGTCCAGTCGGTGGATTTTTATGTGATTTGGATCACATGAATATAGGGCGATGATGGTCTTTTGTAGTGATCTCCATCACAAAATGGATGTGTAAAAAAACAACAGACCGGGTTTTAAGGGGGGATAATGCATTTTTATGTGATGAAAATCACAAATTTACTTTGACGTTTTGTTATTTGTTTGTGATGTTCGTCACAAAATATTTTCACCAGGATTTAGCCCGGTGTGATCTCGCGCAGGTTATGCCGCGTTCCGCTTGCTGATACGTCACTCAGCAACGCAATCGCTTAAAGAACATTTTAGTCGTCAATGGCGAAAATGATACGGGTGAATTATGCTCATTTTGTCGGCCTTTTTTTCATCCGGCCCGGCACACATCCTGAAAATAATTAGCGTAAATCCGAGGAAATTATGTTTCTCAATTATTTTGCGCTCGGCGTTCTGATCTTTGTATTTCTGGTGATTTTTTATGGAATCATCATTCTCCATGATATTCCTTACCTGATCGCGAAGAAACGTAATCACCCGCATGCCGATGCGATTCACGTCGCGGGCTGGGTGAGCCTTTTTACGCTGCACGTCATTTGGCCGTTTTTATGGATTTGGGCCACGCTTTACCGGCCAGAACGCGGCTGGGGCATGCAGCATCGGCGGGACGAGACGCCGTCTGAGGTGGCGGAAGAGGGGGACGACATCAGCGAACTGCGCCAGCGGGTTATCGCGCTCGAGCAGCAAATAACCGGTCTCAGACCGTCAGCTCAACCTCCTTCGGTGGAGAAATAACTCATGGATCTGCTGATTATTTTGACCTATGTGGCGATTGCCTGGTCGATATTTAAAATATTTAAGATCCCGGTAAATAAATGGACGGTTCCCACCGCGGCGCTGGGCGGCGTATTTATTGTTAGCGCGCTTATCTTATTAATGAACTACAACCATCCGTATACCTTTACCGCGCAAAAAGCGGTTATTTCTATTCCTATTACGCCGCAGGTTACCGGGGTGGTCAGCAGCGTCACGGATAAAGCAAATCAACGGGTTAAAAAGGGCGAGGTGCTGTTTACCATCGATCCGGTGCGTTATCAGGCGCGGGTGGACCGGCTACAGGCCGACCTTGTTACCGCGCTGCACAGTATCAATACCCTTAAAGCCCAGCTTTCTGAGGCTCAGGCCAACACCACGCGCGTTTCGGCGGAGCGCGACCGTCTGTATAAGGATTATCAGCGCTACCTGAAAGGAAGCCAGGCGCGGGTCAATCCGTTTTCGGAAAGCGATATCGATAATGCCCGGCAAAACTACCTCGCCCAGGATGCGATGGTGAAAGGATCGGTGGCGGAGCAGGCGCAAATTCAGAGCCAGTTGGACAGCATGATAAACGGCGAACAGTCGCAGGTGGTAAGCCTGCGCGCGCAGCTGGCGGAGGCGAAATATAACCTCGATCAGACGACCGTGCGCGCGCCCAGCGATGGCTATATCACCCAGGTGTTAATTCGTCCTGGGACCTATGCCGCCTCGCTGCCGCTGCGTCCGGTGATGGTCTTTATCCCCCAGCAAAAACGGCTGATTGTGGCGCAGTTCCGCCAAAATTCGCTGCTCAGGCTGGAGAAGGGCGACGATGCTGAAGCGGTGTTCAACGCGCTGCCGGGACAGGTCTTTCGCGGCAAGCTGGTGAGCATCCTGCCAGTCGTACCGGGGGGAACATACCAGGCGCAGGGCACGCTGCAGGCGCTGACGGTGACGCCGGGCACCGACGGCGTGCTGGCGACCATTGAGCTGGAGCCCGATGCCGCCGTAGACGCCCTGCCTGACGGCATTTACGCCCAGGTGGCGGTCTACTCCGATCATTTCACCCACGTTTCGGTGATGCGCAAGGTGCTTCTGCGGATGACCAGCTGGATGCACTATCTCTATCTGGACCATTAGCGGGGTCGGTCCGGCATGAGATGATTTCTCTCTCTGCTATTTGCCTGCGCCTGCGCCATACTTACTACTTTGTTGGCGAAAGGAGCAGGCAATGAAACTGATCGGCAGCTACACCAGTCCCTTTGTGCGCAAAATTTCCGTCATACTGCTGGAAAAAGCGATTCCCTTCGAGTTCGTCAACGAATTCCCGTACCACGAGACCAACGGCGTGGCGCACTACAATCCGCTGGGAAAAGTCCCCGCGCTGGTCACCGACGACGGTGAATGCTGGTACGACTCGCCCATTATTGCGCAATATCTGGAGCTGCTCGGCATCGCGCCGGATATGCTGCCTGCGGCGCCGAAGGCTGCGCTGAAATTGCGTCAAATTGAAGCGCTGGCTGATGGCGTGATGGAGGCTGCGCAAACGCTGGTACGGGAGAAAACGCGCCCGGCGGCCCAGCAGTCGGAAAGCGAACTGCTGCGCCAGCGTGAAAAAATTGCGCGCGGGCTTGATGCGCTGGAAGGGTATGCCAGTGACGGGACATTACGTCCTGATGAGGTCAATCTGGCAACCATTTCCGCAGCCTGCGCCATTGCTTATCTCAATTTCCGCCGCGTCGCGCCGGGCTGGTGCGCCACCCGACCGAAGCTGGTGCGCCTGGTGGATTCTCTCTTTCAGCGCGCCAGCTTTGCGCGCACTGAACCGCCGGTGAGTTGACCCAGACAGGTAACAGTTTTTGCGCGGAGGCATTACAATTGCTGCTCATTTGTTGACTCCCTCTCCCGTCGGGAGGGGGGAAAATAGGTTCATTCATGACTAGCGAAATTCGTGCGCTTTATACCCGGCTTCCGGCCATCGACCGTTTACTCCGCGACCCCGCATTTTCACCGCTGTTGATGCAATACGGTCACGCCCAGACGGTGGCGCAGCTGCGTCAGATGCTGGACGAGGCGCGGGAATACATCCGCCTGAACCAGGCGCTGCCGGACTGGTGCGAAGCATGGCTAATGGAGACCTCGCGTCGTTTGACGCAGCGACAGCAGAGCGCGCTGCGCCCGGTGTTCAACCTGACCGGTACCGTGCTGCACACCAACCTTGGGCGGGCGATTCAGGCGGAAGCGGCGGTAGAGGCGGTGACCCAGGCGATGCGCGCGCCGGTGACGCTGGAATACGATCTTGACGATGCCGGACGCGGCCACCGCGATCGCGCGCTGGCCGACCTGCTTTGCCAGATCACCGGCGCGGAAGACGCCTGTATCGTCAACAATAACGCGGCGGCGGTGCTGCTGATGCTGGCGGCAACCGCCGGCGGCAGTGAGGTGGTGGTGTCGCGCGGCGAGCTGGTGGAGATCGGCGGCGCGTTTCGTATTCCCGACGTGATGCGCCAGGCGGGCTGCGTTCTGCATGAAGTCGGGACCACCAACCGCACCCATGCGAAAGATTATCGTCAGGCGGTGAATGACAATACCGGCCTGCTGATGAAGGTGCACACCAGCAACTACAGTATTGAGGGCTTTACTAAAGCGGTCGATGAAGCGGCGCTGGCGGAGATTGGCCGCGAACTCAATATCCCGGTGGTGGCCGATCTCGGCAGCGGCTCGCTGGTGGATTTAAGCCAGTACGGCCTGCCGAAAGAGCCGATGCCGCAGGAGATGATTGCCGCCGGCGTCAGCCTGGTAAGCTTCTCCGGCGATAAACTGCTGGGCGGCCCGCAGGCGGGAATTATCGTCGGTAAAAAAGCGCTGATCGCGCGTTTGCAGAGCCATCCGCTTAAGCGCGCCCTGCGGGCGGATAAAATGACCCTCGCGGCGCTGGAGGCCACGCTGCGCCTCTATCTGCATCCGGAAAAGCTGGCCGCTGAACTGCCGACCCTGCGTCTGCTGACTCGCCAGGCGGACGAGATCCGCCTGCAGGGCGAGCGCATGCGGGCCGCGCTGGCTGCACATTATGCTGATTTTGACCTGCGGGTCGAGCCATGCCTGTCGCAGATCGGCAGCGGCTCGCTGCCGGTGGACCGCTTGCCCAGCGCGGCGTTGACGTTGACTCCGCGCGATGGGCGCGGCAGTCGGCTGGAAGCTCTGGCGGCACGCTGGCGTCAGTTGCCCGTGCCGGTTATTGGCAGGATCTACGATGGCCGCCTGTGGCTGGACCTGCGCTGTCTTGAGGATGAATCCCGGTTTATGGAGATGTTATTGAGATGATTATTGCCACCGCCGGACACGTTGACCACGGCAAAACCACGCTGCTGCAGGCGATTACCGGTATCAACGCCGATCGCCTGCCGGAAGAGAAAGCGCGCGGGATGACTATCGACCTCGGCTACGCCTACTGGCCGCAGCCCGATGGGCGGGTGCTGGGTTTTATCGACGTTCCCGGCCACGAAAAGTTTTTGTCCAATATGCTGGCCGGCGTCGGCGGTATCGATCACGCGCTGCTGGTGGTGGCCTGCGATGATGGCGTGATGGCGCAAACCCGCGAACATCTGGCGATCCTCCAGCTTACCGGGCAGCCAACGCTAACCGTGGCGCTGACCAAAGCGGACCGCGTAGAAGCGGCGCGGATTGAGGAGGTGGAGGCGGAAATCGACGCGGTGCTGGCGGAGTTCGGCTTTACCGGCGCGACCCTGTTTGCCGTCGCGGCGACGGAAGGACGGGGCATCGCCGAGCTGCGCGAGCATCTCCTGCAGCTCTCCGCGCGCCCGCGCCCGCAGCATCAGCGCTTTCGCCTGGCCATCGACCGGGCATTTACCGTCAAAGGCGCGGGGCTGGTGGTTACCGGGACCGCGTTATCCGGCGAGGTCAACGTTGGCGATACGCTGTGGCTGACCGGCGTGGATAAACCGATGCGCGTGCGCGGTCTGCACGCGCAGAATCAGCCGGTTGAGCAGGCCTGGGCCGGCCAGCGCATTGCCCTGAATATTGCCGGCGATGCGCAAAAAGAGGAGCTCAACCGCGGCGACTGGCTGCTGGCGGTACCGCCGCCGGAAGCCTCTGAGCGGGTCATCGTTGAACTGCAGTGCCATACGCCGCTTAGCCAGTGGCAGCCGCTGCATATCCACCACGCCGCCAGCCATATTACCGGCCGCGTGTCGCTGCTCGAAGGCGCGCTGGCGGAGCTGGTTCTCGATACGCCGCTGCGGCTGGCGGATAACGACCGTCTGGTACTGCGCGATATTTCCGCGCGCCTGACGCTGGCCGGTGCGCGAGTGGTGACCCTCAATCCGCCGCGCCGGGGCAAGCGTAAGCCGGAGTATTTACAGTGGCTGCACGCGCTGGTCGCCGCGCAGGGCGATGACGTCCAGGCGCTGGATATTCACCTTCAGCGCGATGCGGTGCGCCTCGATGATTTCGCCTGGGCGCGTCAGCTCAGCCGCGAGGGCCTCAACGCGCTGATTCACCGCCCTGACTATCTGCAGGCGGGAAATAGCCTGCTGAGCGCCCCGCTCGCCGCGCGCTGGCAGCGGAAGCTGCTCGATGCCCTGGCGCGCTATCACGATCAGCATCGCGATGAGCCAGGACCGGGCCGCGAACGCCTGCGGCGTATTGCGCTGCCGATGGAAGATGAAGCGCTGGTGCTGCTGTTGATTGAGCAGATGCGCGAAAGCGGCATTGTTCACAGCCACCACGGCTGGCTGCATCTGCCGGAGCATAAAGCGGGCTTTACCGACGAGCAGCAGGCCATCTGGCAGCGGGTTGCCGGGCTGTTTGCCGATGAGCCATGGTGGGTGCGCGATCTGGCGCGTGAAGCCAACGTAGAAGAGTCGTTAATGCGGGCGGTATTACGCCAGGCGGCGCAGCAGGGGATGATTACCGCGATCGTGAAAGATCGCTACTATCGCAACGATCGGATTGTGGCGTTTGCCAAAATGATCCGCGATCTGGATCTGGAAAGGGGCTCAACCTGCGCGGCGGATTTCCGCGATACGCTGAACGTCGGGCGCAAGCTGGCGATTCAGATCCTCGAATATTTCGACCGCATCGGTTTTACCCGCCGTCGCGGCAACGATCATATTCTGCGCGATAAGGCCTTGTTCCTTTAGCATAAGCAGGTTGTCCCGGGTCGCGGCGTGAACGCCTTACCCGGGCTACGATAACGCACAAACCTTGTAGCCCCGGTAAGCGCAGCGCCACCGGGGAATGTTCACACTTACGCTTCCGTCTCGTTCACCCAGATGCGCATCTCGCCTTCGCCGCGGTTGGCCCAGCTAAACCACGGAATAAAGGTTAATACTTGCGGCTGACGGGAGGACGGCGCGCGGTCATAGTGCCATAGGGCCTGGTTTTCGGCATCTTCCGCCGTTTGCTTATAGCCCGGCGCCTGGAGAAGTATCTTGCGGGCAAAAATCCCTTTGCCTTCGACAGTGCTAAACCGGGCATCGCGCGGCAGCTGCAGGTTATGCAATTGCTCGCCGTTATCCGCCTGCTCCAGGCAATAAACCAGCGGACCGCGCTGGACGGCGACCTGGCCTGCCTGGTGGCGCACCAGCGGGTTACCGTAAATGCGGCGCACCGGCATCGGCAGGGTTAACTGTAGCGTGTCGCCCTCCTGCCAGAGATGGCTGATGTGCAGATACCCTTTGCGCACGTCCTGCGTAACCGGCGCGCCGTTGAGCGTGACCTGCGGCTTATCGCACCAGTCCGGCAGACGCAGCGCCAGGGTATGATTAACCGGTGAAGATGAATCGATGACTATCTTCACCTGTTCCTGCCACGGATAGTTGCCGCTGATGCGCAGGCGTAGCGCCTCATTGCCCACCGGGATCTCCACGCTGTTGCCGATATACAGGTTGATGTACAGGGCGTCGTCGTGCGGCGTGTAGATATAGTGCCCCAGCGAGGTGAGCACCCGTGCGATATTCGGCGGGCAGCAGGCGCAGCCGAACCAGCGCTGACGGACGGGCTTAACGTGATCGTAAATATGGTTGAATTTTAAGGATTTTGGATGCACTTCCAGCGGATTGACGTAGAAGAAGTGCTTGCCGTCGAGCGCCATTCCACCCAGCACGGTGTTATACAGCGCGCGCTCCATCACGTCGGCATATTGGCTGTCGGCTTCCATCTCCAGCATCCGGCGGGCAAACATCATCAGGCCAATGGAAGCACAGCTTTCGGCATAGACCGTGTCGTTTGGCAGGTCATAGTCGCTGCTGAAGGCCTCCCCGCTGCTCTGCGAACCGATTCCGCCGGTGATATACAGCTGACGCCGGGCCATATTTTTCCACAGGCGCAGGCAATCCCGGCGCTTGCCCTCGTCCTGACTTAAACGGGCGAGGTGGGCAACGCCGGTCATCAGATAGACGAAACGCACCGCGTGGCCGATGGCGACCGGCTGTTCGGAAATCGGCTGATGCGCCTGGCTGTAGGGTTTATCCATCACCATCCACGCCGGACCGTAGGTGTTCCAGTAAGAGGTTTTGCCGCGCTTCTCATATTCGATATCGTAAAAATGCGGCTGTGTTCCGCGCGCCTCAACGAAGTACTTAACCAGGGCGATATAGCGCGGCTCCTGAGTGACGTCATACAGGCGCATTAACGCCAGCTCGATTTCCGGATGGCCAGGGTAGCCGTGCAGCTGGTTATCTCCGGGGCCAAACACGCTATCGATGTGGTCGGCGAGGCGGCAGACGACATCCAGCAGACGACGTTTGCCTGTGGCCTGGAAGAAGGCGACACCCGCTTCAATCATGTGCCCGGCGCAGTACAGTTCGTGGCATTCGGCGAGGTTGGTCCAGCGCTCCTCTGGCGCTTTGACCGTGAAATATGTATTCAGATAGCCATCTTCACACTGGGCGGCCGCGACCAGTTCAATCACCTCATCGGCGGTTTTTTCCAGCCCGGCGTCCGGCTTCTGACACAGTGACCAGGCCACCGCCTCCAGCCATTTCGCCACGTCGCTGTCCTGAAAGACCATGCCGTAGAATTCGCCCTCCTGTCGTCCGGCGGCGATGCGGAAGTTCTCTATCGCATGGCTCGGGTCCGCCTCCTCGATACGGTCGTTAAGCGCATCCCACTGATAAGGGATCACCACATCGCGCACCAGCTGCTGGTACTGGCCGAGGAACGGGTCGTTGATTTTCAGTTTGTGCAGATCGACTTCCATAACAGACATGGCGGACTCCTTAAGGCTGAACATGACGCGTACGCAGATCGCTGGCGATGCGCGCCATCATCGGATTGTTGAGCTTGCAGGCGCGAATGGAAAAGGCCAGCAGCAGATGGAACAGGGCGGGCAGCAGGGTCTCCATGGAGGCGATACCCGCCAGTGATGATGCCGTTTGGTTTTCCACGCCCGGCTGATAGGCCACGTAGATAAACACGAGGCTGATAATGCCGGCGCTGGAGGCCCATGCCAGCTTGATAAAGAACAGGTTAAAGGCGAAGTTCATCCCGGAAGAACGCACGCCGGTTTTCCATTCGCCGTAGTCGTCGGAGAAGGCCATCAGCGAAAAGTGCAGCGGCAGGGTAAAGCCGAGAATAATGCCGTTGCCGAGGATGACGACCAACCACAGGGTCTGGTACGCCTGCCCGGTTGGCAAAAACCACATCGCCACGGCCAGCGCGGCCAGCGCCAGGTTGGTGTAGTAGTAGAGTTTGACGGTATCAAAGCGGCGCGAGAGCAGGTTGATGATGACGGAGCCCGCAATCGAGGCGAAGGTTACCATGGTGAAGAATAGCGAGGTGTAGCCGGTGGAGCCGCCCAGCACGTAGGTGATGAAGTACATGTAGCCGCCGCCGCGGATATTGAAGACGTTGATGAGCAGAAATGACATCACCAGCATCAGCAGCAGCTGGTCGTTTTTACGCAGCCCGGCGATGTGCTCGCGCAGGGTAAATTTCCCCATGACATCCAGCGAGACGCGTTCGCGAACCCAGAAGAAGCAGCACAGGAACATCGCCACCGCGATGGCGCAGAGTACGCCGACGCCGTACTGATACCCCTGTGCGGTATCGCCCTGGCCGAGCGCTTTTACCATCCACGGTAGCCCAACGGAGACTAAGAATCCCGCCACGCCGCACAGGACAAAGCGCCATGCCTGGCACGAGATAACCTCGCTATGACGCGTGGTCATCGTGTTGATCAGCGCGCAGTAGGGGACGTTTATCGCGGTGTAGCTCACCGACAGCAGCAGATAGGTGCCGAACGCCCAGGCGATTTTTACCCCCATGCTGGCGTCGGGCACGGTAAACGTCAGGACGCCGATAACGCCGATCGGCACGGCAATCCACAGCTGCCAGGGACGAAAGCGTCCCCAGCGGCTCTGGGTACGGTCGGCCAGCACGCCCATAATCGGGTCGGAAACGGCGTCGAAAACGCGCAGGGCCAGAAACAGGGTCCCGACCAGCGCGGGCGTCAGGCCGAAGACATCGGTATAGAAAAAAGTTAAAAAGTTCATGATCAGGCAGGTAATCACCGTCCCGCCCGCGTCGCCCAATCCGTAGCCTATTTTTTCCCGAAGGGATAATTTGTCGTCCTGGGCACGCTGTGCCAAATCAGTTGTGGTAATCGGAGCCGAAGTCATAAATAACTCCCGGAGATGATGTGCGAATAATATCCCGCTGAAGTGCGGGCTTTAATTGTGTTATTTGCAAATTACGTTATTTATTCTGCACTAAATGTTGGGGGCAACAAGGGAAGGAAAAAGTATAAAAAGAGGACGATTCCGACCTGATGGTAAAAATGTGATTTTGATCCAGCGGGCGGCTATTTTATCGTGAATAATCAAAGGTAACAGGGGTTATTAATGCTATTAAAAGCGGAATATTGAATGTCTATGCTTGAATTGTCCATGTCACTTCCGATTAAGGTGCAAAATGGTGGATTGTTTATTTCCCGAGGCATCGGCAGCCATCCGGCTCGTCAGCTTCACTCCTGGGAAATAATCTTTGTGGAAAAAGGGACATTAACGATCCGCGAAAACAACGAGATTTTTAGCGTCAACGCCGGGGAAAGTTTATTGCTCTGGCCGCGGCGTTTACACGTCGGAATCGGGCAATTTCCGGCAGATTTAAAATTCTACTGGCTGCATTTTGAAGTGACCTCAGGTGAAAACGTTTCGCTGCCTGAGGCGCTGCTGTCGATTCCGCAGCACACGCGCGTCAGCGAGCCGCAGTATATTATTTCGTTGTTCCGCCAATTCTTACGCGAGCAGGAAAATATTCATCGTAGCGTGGCGCTGGAGCTGATCCTGCTGCTGATTCTGCAGCAAGTTTCGGCGGCAGCGGGCGAACAGCCCGCCGACAGCCCCGGCAATGCGCTGGCGTGGAGAGCGCAGCAAATCATTCGTACCCGGTTTCATTTGCCCCTTTCCGCATCCACGCTGGCGCAGGAGCTGCACTGCAACGCCGATTATCTGGGGCGGATTTATCGCCATGTTTTCCGGCTGACCTTAACCGAAGCGCTGCACCGTCAGCGGGTGAGGGCGGCGGAAAAGCTGCTTATCAGCGATTCCCTGTCGCTCACCGAGGTGGCGATGAAATGCGGATTTAACGATGTCGGCTATTTTCGCAAGATTTTCCGTAAGCATACCAGCCTGACGCCCGCGGCGTGGAAGCGTCGTTACTGCAAGGAACATATTAATTCGGCGTAGGGTTGATGGGTTTTCCCGCCGGGGACGAGCAGCCCGGACAGATGCGCAGCATCGCCTCCGGGAAAATTCTGCAACATCCTGCACGCTTCCCCCGGGGGCGGCGCAAAGCGCCTGCCCGGGCTACGGGACCGCAGACCGCCGGGGACGCGTAGCCCGGATAAGGCGTTAGCCGCCATCCGGGAGTCCCGCGGTGTTAGTTTTGCCCGTAATAGGCATTCGCGCCGTGTTTACGCAGGTAGTGTTTATCGAGCAGTTCAGACTGCATATCCGGCAGCTGTGGCGCCAGCTGGCGCGAGAACAGGCCCATATAGGCGCACTCTTCAAGTACCACGGCGTTATGTACGGCGTCGGCCGCATCTTTACCCCAGGCAAACGGGCCGTGCGAATGGACTAATACCGCCGGGATTTGCGCCGGATCCAGACCGCGCTGTTCAAAGGTTTTGATAATCACTTCGCCGGTCTGATACTCATACTCCCCGTTAATCTCCTCAACGGTCATCGGCCGGGTGCAGGGGATGGCGCCATAAAAATAGTCGGCGTGGGTGGTGCCCCAGGCGGGGAGATCGAGACCGGCCTGCGACCAGATCGTCGCATGGCGGGAGTGGGTATGCACGATCCCGCCGATCTGCGGATAGCGACGATAAAGGGCCAGATGCGTTGGCGTATCCGAAGAGGGTTTTTTAGCGCCTTCAACGATCTTACCGCTGGCGATCTCTACGACCACCATATCGTCGGCGGTCATCACCTCATATTCGACGCCGGAGGGCTTAATGACCATCAGACGGCGCGTTTCATCCACCGCGCTGACGTTGCCCCAGGTAAAGGTGACCAGCCGGTGCGCCGGGAGCGCCAGGTTTGCCGCCAGCACCTCGGCTTTCAGTTGCTCTAACATGTGAAACCTCCTTCCTGCATCCGTGATTCAATCCAGCGCCGGGCCTGGATAATCTCCAGCACCGGTTCGCTGGCCTTCTCCGTCCACATCTCAATCAGAAACGAACCGCGGTAGTTCAGCTCATGCAGCGTCTTAAAGATGCCGACAAAATCAACGCATCCTTCACCGAACGGCACGTCGCGGAACTGGCCCGGGCTATCGTCGGTCACGGGCAGCGTGTCCTTCAGGTGGATGGCGGCGATACGATCGATACCCAGTTTCAGCTCGGCGGTGACGTCGTTCCCCCAGGCGCTGAGGTTGCCGACGTCCGGATAGACGGTAAACCACGGTGACGAAAGCCTCTCGTCCCACTTTTTCCATTTGCTGATGGAGTTCATAAAGGCGGTGTCCATGATCTCCACCGCCAGCATCACCTGCGCGGCGGCGGCCTGTTCTACCGCCCAGGCCAGCCCTTCGGCAAAACGCTGCCGGGTGCCTTCATCGTGCTCTTCGTAATAGACGTCGTAACCCGCCAGCTGAATAGTACGAATCCCCAGATCGCGCGCCAGGCGGATGGCTTTAGTCATAATCTCCCGCGCCCGCTCGCGTACCGCCTCGTCGCGGCTGCCAAAGGGGAAACGGCGATGGGCGGACAGGCACATTGAGGGAATAGCGACGCCGGTTTCCAGCATCGCGCTCACCAGAGATGCCCGCTGGGCCGATGTCCACTCCAGGCGCGAAAGGCGTTCGTCGGTCTCGTCCACCGACATTTCGACAAAATCAAAACCGCAGCTTTTGGCCAGCACCAGCCGTTCAGGCCAGCTGAGATCCTTCGCCAGCGCTTTTTCATAAATACCTAACGGGTGGTTACGCATGCTGTTCTCCCCAGATAGCGTCGATTTGCGCGTGGAATTCGGCGGCAACCCGTGCCGGATGGGCAGCGCCTGCCAGCGCGCGCCCGGCAATAAACGCTTTGACGTTGATATCCTTGAACAGCGGCAGATCGGCCGGGGTAATCCCGCCGGTGATCGATAGCTCAAGGCCAATGTCGGAGAGCGCTTTCATGCGCGCCAGATCCGCCTCCCCCCACTGCTGCCCGCTGGCCTGGGCATCGCGTCCGCGATGGTAAATCGCCTGATGGACGCCGGTACGGTACCAGGCGCGGGCGTCATCCAGCGTCCAGTTGCCGAACAGCTCCATCTGAATTTCACCGCCGCAGGCCTGGGCCACGGCGTGGCCTTTCTCGACCGTAGCGAGCGGCGCAGCGCAGATGATGGTCATCCAGTTGGCGCCAGCGCCAAAGGCCTGCTGCGCCAGGGTTTCACCGGCGTCGGCGACTTTCCAGTCGGCGACGATGATCTTCTGCGGACACTGGGTGCGCAGGGCTGTAACTGCGTTAAGCCCCTCGGTCAAACAGAGGATGGTCCCCGCCTCCACGATATCAACGTGATCCTGTAGCAGGGCGACATCGCGCTGCGCAGCCTGAAGGCTGGTGTGGTCCAGCGCCAGCTGCAGTAATGGTCGGCTCATAATGCGTGCTCCTTAATACGGGCGTGATAGCCCTGTAGTGCCTCAATCAAATCCTGGTAGTGGCGGTATTTGCGCTGATAGCGTGCGTGGGCGGTCATATCGGGCAGCAGCGTGCGTACCGGGTGCTGCCGGGCGCGCCGGGCTTCGCTAAAGCTGCGGTATACGTCGGTGCCGACGCGCGCCGCGAGGGCAGCGCCAAAGCAGCCGGTCTCTTCCACCTGCGGCAGTTCAACGCGTAAGCCGCTGACGTCCGCCAGCATTTGCATCCAGACGTCGGAGTGCGCCGGGCCGCCGGTGACGCGCAGGGCCTGAACGCTTGTAAAGCGTTCGCGCATACGGTTGAGATGGGTCATATGGCTGAATACCACGCCTTCATAAACCGCCTGCAGCAGGTGCGCGCGGGTATGCAGCGCCTGCATGCCGTAAAAGCCGCAGGTCATCTCCAGCCCGGCGTTGCTGCCGTAGAGAAACGGCAGAAAAAACAGCTCGCTCCCGGCTTTCGGCAAACTGGCTACGGCCTGATTGATCTCATCAAACGAGAGATCGCCCCACTGAGCGGTAAACCACTCGAGGTTGCCGGATGAGGTCGGGCTGGCTTCGTGAACGATATACTGGCCGTCATTGACGTAGCGGCCATAGACGTAAGGGTGAGCCTCATGTTCGCGCAGACCGTGAGCGATACCGCTGGTGACGGCCCAGGTCCCCATCACCGCATTGAGGGTCGACTCATCCTCAATCCCGGCGCAAAGGGCGGTGGAGACCACGTCAAACAGGCCGCCAACGACGGGAGTACCCGCCGCCAGACCGGTTAAAGCGGCTGCCTGAGCGGTGATCTCCCCGCATATTTCGGCTGACCCTACAACGGGGGGCAGCGCGCTATCCACTTCGCCGATCCCCAGCCATTGGGTCAGACACGGGTCGTACTGGCCCGTGGACATGTTGTAGAGGTTGGACTCGGAGATGTTGCTCTCCTCGCAGCCTTTCACGCCGGTTAAGCACCAGCGCAGATAGTCATGCCCCATCATCACGCAGCCAATTTGCGCGTAGCGCTGGGGGTCATTCTCTTTGACCCAGCGCAGCAGAGAAGCCGGATGCCCGGTCCATAGCGTCTGGCGGGTAACGGGATAGAGCCGTTCGGGAATTCGGTCTCGCTGCCAGCGCTGAACGATATTCAGCGCCCGACGATCGGACGAGAGGATGGCGTTACCCAGCGGCCGATCCTGCTTATCGAGGAGAAAGAGCCCCTTACCCTGAGCGGAGATGCCCACGCCTTTAATCTGTTCACCGGATACCCCTGCCCGTTGTAATAGTCCGGCAATGGTTGCCGCGCAGTGTTGCCAGAGCTGATGCATGTCGCGTTCGGCGTAACCCGGCAGGGGCGACATCGTCTGTAGCGCTTGCCGCACAATGCCATGTTCATGACCTTCGGCATCATATAAACCGGCTTTCAGATACGTGCCGCCACAATCAATACCCAGCCAGAAGGCCTGTTTCTTGCTCATCTTTCGCATCTCATTCTTGCCGGGAGGACCCGGCATATTTCGCAGACCCGGCAGGCGCAGCGCCGCCGGGCTCGATTTTACGCAGTGCGTTTATGTGGGTTTATCGTCTTTACCGGCGCAGCACCGGCATCGCATTTCGCCGGCAGCAGTAGCGCCATCAGCGCGGCCAGCGCCAGGGAGATCGCCAGGCAATAAACGCCGGCGTCTTTGCTGTACAGCGTGATCAGAACCCCGACCGCATAAGGGCCACAAAATCCGCCGAGGTTGCCAAGCGCGTTGATAACCCCGCGCGCGCCGCCCGCCATTTCAGCGCTGAACAGACGTGCCGGGATGGTCCAGAACACGCCAGCCGCCGATTGCAGGAAGAATCCGCAGCCGACCAGCGCGGCATAGGAGAGCCATATTTGATTTTTCAGCGCCACCGACAGGAACATGCACAGAGCGAAGCCAATCAGCGGCAGGCAGACGAACAGCTTGCGTTTACCGGTTCGGTCTGAAAGAGAAGAGAACAGGAACATCCCGGCAATGGCGCCGACGTACGGCAGAATGGCGAGCATCCCGACCTGCCCCATGCTGCTGTGGGTTAATTCTTTCAGAATGGTGGGCAGCCACAGGGTGTAGCCGTAAATGCCGGTCTGGTAGAAGAAGTTCAGGGCGATAAGCTGCCACATGGTTTTGTCGGAGAGAACGGCGCTCAGAGAGGCGTTTTTCACCTCGGTGCCGGCAATGGCCCGTTGCTCTGCGGCCAGCGTCTCGACCAGATAGTTCTGCTCTGCTTTAGAGATCCAGCGCGCTTCCTGCGGCCGGTCATAGATGGTGTAGGTCCACAGAACCAAAACAACCAGCGAGAGCAAACCTTCGATAATAAACAGCCAGCGCCAGTCGAGAACCGTGATAATCCAGCCTGAGAGCGGGGCGGTGATAATCCCGGCAATCGGCACGAACATAATGACAATCGCGTTGGCGCGACCGCGTTCCGCATCAGGGAACCAGTTACTGATCATGGTGAGAACGACCGGCAGCATGCCGCCTTCCGCCACGCCTAGTAAGAAGCGCAGGGCCAGAAGCTGGTACTGATTGGTAATTAACCCCGTCAGCACGGAGATAACCGCCCAGGCGACCAGCGACCAGCCGATAAATTTCTTACCGCTGCCGTGAACGGCAATTTTCCCGCCGGGAACCTGTAAAAATAGATAACCGATAAAGAAAATACCGCCCGCCAGCCCCGCCATGGTGGCGGAAATACCTAAGTCGGCATCCATGCCGCCGGGCATGGCAAAGGCAATATTGACCCGGTCCATATAAGAAATAATACAGGTGATCAGTATTGGGGGAATAATTCTTAACCAGCGCTGGCGCGGTATATCTTTGGGTGTAGAGTTAGAGGTTATATTCATCTTTATAGTCTCGTAATATTAAAAAATATTCTGGCGATGAAGGTGGCTATTATTATTGTGCTTGTTTTAGCGCTGAGATGCCGTCGCGTAATATCGCGATGCGATGGTCAACGTTTGCGCTGGCAGTGATTTCCAGTAATTTGATACCTGAGAATTGCAGGGGATCGTCTCCTGCGCAGGCAAATAATTCACGAGCGTGGTCGGTGGTCATCAGGCTCTGCGGGCAGAAAGGCGCGAACGGCGCGTGTAAATCCTGCCATTCGCCGTACTCGCCGGTTTGCGTCGTGCCGGAAAACATCAGCGCGCCGAGCTTCCCTGCCCGTTTTGCCTGCTGCGTATGGGTGAGCGGTAGAACGGTATTCCGCCCTTCAATGGCAGAGCGCGCCCAGTTGATACAGATGCTGATGTCGTAGTCGGCAATGGCTTCCAGCACGTTTTCTAACGGCAAAAATCCTTTGCGCGGCGCGGTGCCGGTCATCGCGTCGCAGTGCTCCAGCACCAGCTCGCAGGACCAGTCCCAGCGGGTAATCTCTTTTAATGAACGGGCAAAGGCATCGGTAGCCTGATCCACGTTGGCATTGCCCGCCAGCGGGGCGGCGTGAAGCTCAAGGGCAATGACCTTTCCGGCGGTCTTACCATTGATTTTAGCGATCTTCTGCTGCAGGTGACGATAGTACTCCACGCAGGCTTTGCGCTGCTCTTCGTCGCTGGATGCCAGCCCAAAGCCGCCGTTTTCACCGCGGCGGCGCATGGTTTCCATGATGGCGGTAACGACAATCTGCCAGTGTCCCGGGGTATGGCGCAATAACCACTCGTCGCCGAGCGGATGAAGATGTTCAAGGCAGGGTTGCTCCAGCCCGCGAATATCCGGGGTGTCGGAGAGCTGCCGCCAGAATTCCGTCTCTTCCTCTTCACTCTTTTGGTGAAATGAGGGTGCACAGGGGTACGCACCGATAATGTAACCGGTATTATTCGAATTCATTTTGTGCTCCTTATTATAAAACTGAGATAGCGACCTTAACGACTATTTTGCGGATCGGGGTGGCTACAGTTTTATTACATCCAGGACGATGTACATCTTGCGGGAAAAATATCGCATAGTTGCCTGGCGTCATTTCAAAGAACGATTCATGTTGGCTGTCGTGATAGAAAATAATATCGCGCTGTTCTAACAACGATTCGCTGATTTGATTATTGCCGGTATCAATGGCGATACCGATTTTTTCTTCACCCCACGCCAGAAACTGGATATCCAGATAGCGACGGTGAACCTCCGGACGATTGTCAGCGGCATCGCGGGTGGTTAAGTCAATAACCTGCGCGAAGATGTTCTTGCCGTCGATTTCCACGACGCCGGGTTCCAGCGCGTGAAAATCCGTCGTGCGCAGGAAATCAAGCGCCTGTTCAATGGCCGCGGGCAGACGACACGGATTCGGTTGAGCAATATGGCCAAAAATCATGGGTGAGCTCCTTACAGCGCCTGAATTTTGGCCCATACGCTGTCATCGACGGTAATACCGTTGCGGCGGTTTTCATCCAGCAGTCGGGTAAATTCATGGCCGGGCAGGCGGACCGCCACATTTTCATCGGCGCGTTCGGCGGTGGTGATGAAATCCATAATTCGCTGCAGTTTGGCGTCGCGGGTTGCGCCATCGATCAGCTTATCCACTTCTATGGCGATGAAGATCTGCGAAACGCCATATTCATCGCTGTTTTCCTGAGTCACTTCGGCAACGGAAGAGCCGTTGGAAAGCAGGGTGGCAATCATATCCAGCACGATCGACAGGCCGGAACCTTTCCAGTAGCCCATCGGCAAAATACGGCGGTTTTTCTCGATAACCCCCGGTTCTTTGGTCAAATGACCTTCATCGTCGAATCCGCCGTCCACGGGCAGCTCGCGGCCGGCAAGGCGGTTAACTTCCAGCATGCCGTAGGAGAACATCGACATCGACATATCCACCATGGTGATCGGCGTCGACGGAATGGCGACGATCAGCGGATTGGTGCCGATACGGCACTCCTTAGCGCCCCACGGCGGCATAACGGCGATAGAGTTGGTCCAGCAGATGCCGATGTAGCCTTTTTCCGCCGCCTGCCAGCCATAGCTGCCGCCGCGCATCCAGTGGTTGGCGTTACGTAACGCCACCAGGCCGATACCGTGATCGGAAGCCAGTTCGATGGCCCGGTCCATCATCTTTTTCGCCGTCAGGTTGCCGATGGAGCGCTGGGCATCCCACTGCTCGATGGCGCCGAGGCTGGTCACCCGCTGCGGTTTAGCCTCGGGGATGATGTCGCCGTTGTCCAGCTGCTGGATGAAGCGAGGAAAGCGGTTCACGCCGTGAGAATAGACGCCGGATTCGGTGGTGCGGGCAAACATTTCTGCGCAGGCATCGGCGGTTTCTGCGGCGATACCCCGCGCCAGCAGTACTCGATTGAATGCCTCTTTTAACTGCTCAAACGTTACTTTCATTCCTGTTTCCCTGGTCATAGTTGATCGCTTTTTTATCTCTAAATTTCACTATGCGAAATCTGATTTCAAATATAGCGATCAATTTTTATCAGATCAACGGGCAGAGTTATTTTTAAAAATCATAAAAATCATAAAGTTGTGTTTTTTCGGTTCAGATCGTGAACTGAAACACACTTTGCGCTACCATCTGAACGCGACAAAAACGGGGAGCGGAAACGATGGGCACAAAAGAGAGCGATGTAACGCAAGACAAAGAGAGGCCTGCCGGAAGCCAGAGCCTTTTTCGTGGGTTGATGCTGATTGAGATCCTGAGTAATTACCCAAACGGATGCCCGCTGGCGCATCTGTCGGAACTGGCGGGCCTGAACAAAAGCACCGTTCATCGCTTATTGCAGGGGCTGCAATCCTGCGGCTACGTGACGCCAGCCCCGGCGGCGGGGAGCTATCGTCTGACGACAAAGTTTATCGCCGTTGGCCAAAAGGCTTTGTCGTCGCTCAACATCATCCACGTCGCGGCGCCGCATCTTGAGGCGCTCAACCTGGCCACCGGCGAGACGGTGAACTTCTCCAGCCGTGAAGATGACCACGCTATCCTGATTTATAAGCTGGAGCCGACCACCGGCATGCTGCGTACGCGCGCCTATATTGGCCAGCATATGCCGCTGTACTGCTCGGCAATGGGCAAGATTTATATGGCGTTTGGCCATCCTGACTACGTTGAGAGCTACTGGAATTCACACCAGGATATTATTCAGCCGCTGACCCGGAATACCATTACCGGCTTACCTGCGATGCATGATGAGCTGGCGCAGATCCGCGAGCGTAATATGGCGATGGACAGGGAAGAGAACGAGTTGGGCGTGTCCTGCCTGGCGGTCCCGGTTTTCGATATTCATGGACGCGTGCCTTATGCCATTTCTATCTCCTTATCAACATCGCGCCTCAAGCAGGTAGGAGAGAAGAATTTACTCAAGCCGCTGCGCGATACGGCAGAGGCGATTTCCCGCGAACTGGGCTTTTCCGTGCGGGAAGGGTAAGGCAGATGACCAAATTGTCCCGGGCATCTGAGAGAAAACGCCGCTGACTCCATTCAGGATCAAGGCGCGGAAGCGGTTTTTTCTGGCACTCTGCGTTTTTATCCCCAGTGGAGCAAGGATGAACCGGTTTATTATCGCGGATGCGCAAAAGTGCATCGGCTGCCGTACCTGTGAAGTCGCCTGCGTGGTATCCCATCAGCGGGACCAGGACTGTTCTGGCGTTTCCGCCATGCGCTTTGCGCCGCGGATCCGCGTGGTGAAAAATGACGAACTCTCGACGGCGACGCTTTGCCGCCAGTGTGAAGATGCGCCCTGCGCCAACGTCTGCCCCGAGGGCGCTATCCGCCGGGAAAATTCGGTCTGGCGCGTGGATCAGCGCCGCTGCATCGGCTGCAAAAGCTGCATGGTGGCGTGCCCCTATGGCGCGATGACGGTGATGCGGGTGGAGGAGGGCGTACAGGCGCTGAAGTGCGATTTGTGCAGCCATCGGGAAGAAGGCCCGGCCTGCGTGGCGGCATGCCCGACGCAGGCGCTGCGCTGCATGGAACCGATGGAACTGGAGAGAATAGCCGCTGAACGTCGCCAGCGGATGGCGCTGGCGATGTAGCGATGATGCCTTCTTACGGCGTGTTCCCGGAGGCGGCGCTGGCGCGCCTTGTCCGGGCTGTCTGTCCGCAGAACGCTGGAAGCCTGTAGCCCGGCTGAGCGCAGCGCGAGCCGGGAATATATCTGGATTATTCAGGATCCTGGCGCTCGTTTACGCGCCCTGTTCACCCCATGCGCGTTCAACTTCTTCGGCGAGAATCTTCACGCCTGCTTCAATCTTCTCCGGGTCCGGTACATAGTTCATGCGCATGCACTGGTGCGTGTGCGGCCATGGCTTATCCAGGCCAGGGAAGAAATAGTCGCCCGGCACCATCAGGACGCCGCGCTTTTTCAGGCGCTGGTACAGCAGCTCGGTAGAAATCGGCAGATCCTTAAACCATAGCCAGAGAAAAATCGCGCCTTCCGGTTTATGAATCAGGCAGCGATCTTCCGGCAAATAGCGGCGAATAATGGCAATAGTCTCCTGAACGCGCTGGTAGTAGAACGGCTTAATCACCGTTTCCGACAGGCGCAGAAGATCGTTGCGTTTAATCATCTCGCACATCATGGCCGGCCCCATTCCGCCGGGGGCGAGGCTGATAATGCCGTTCATATTGCTGATGGCGGTGATGATTTTTTCGTTAGCGATGATAATCCCGCAGCGGCTACCCGGCAGACCCAGCTTGGAGAGGCTCATGCACAGCACGATATTCGGATTCCACAGCGGCCTGGCGTCGCTGAAAATAATTCCCGGGAACGGAACGCCGTAGGCGTTATCAATCACCAACGGGATGCCGTGCTGGTTGGCCAGCGCATCCAGCTTGATCAGCTCATCGTCGGTGATCACGTTGCCCGTTGGGTTGGTGGGGCGGGAAACGCAGATCATTCCCGTCTCGTCCGTGACCTGCAAATGTTCGAAATCCACGTGGTATTTAAACTGGCCTTCCGGCAGTAGTTCAATGTTCGGGCGGGTGGCGACAAACAGATCTTCTTCGAGGCCGGCATCGGCGTAGCCGATGTACTCGGGCGTCAACGGAAACAGCACTTTACGGGTGGTTCCATCCGCGCGACGGCCTGCGAAGAGGTTAAACAAGTAGAAAAACGCGCTCTGACTGCCGTTTGTCAGTGCAATATTCTGTGGTTCGATCTCCCAACCCAGTTCATCACGCAGCATCTGCGCCAGCAGGGCCAGCAGCTCGCTTTTACCCTGCGGACCGTCATAATTACAAAGCGCATCAAGGGCTTTGCCGCTGTTCAGCATGTCGGCCAGCAGGCTATGGAAGTAATCATTCATTTCCGGAATCTGCGCGGGATTGCCGCCGCCCAGCATGATGGCGCCCGGGGTACGCAGGCCGTCATTGAGGTCTTCCATCAAGCGGGTGATGCCCGAATGACGGGTAAATTTGTCGCCAAAAAGTGAAAATGTCATCGCGATTAGTCTGTCGGTATTCCAGGAAAGTGGGTAACCATAACGCCAGCGCAGACAGGGTGCAAATCGAGGTATCAGTGAGATATTTTGTTTTTATGCTGCTAAAGGAAGATATTTTGGATTTTTGTTCTGAAGCAGCTCCCCCGAGTGTCAGGGGAGCCTTGGGTCAGAAGGCTACTGCTGACCTGCCCATACCACCATCACTTTGTCATCGCCGGTCTCGCGAATAAAGCCGTAGCCTTTCGCCATCGATAGGGTGGTTTGTTTACCCATGCCAATCGCCGGATGACGGGCGCGGAACTGGCCCAGTTTCTCCCAGTGGGTCACGCTGCGCGCGGCTTTGCCGCTGACGTCCTGCCAGTTCATATCTGAACGCGTCCCCTGAAGCGGATCGGAGCCGGTCGGACCGAACGGTCGTGAGGATTCATCGCCGTAGAAGATCTGCACTGCGCCAGGCGCGAGCAGCAGCAGTTCCGCCGCCGTGCTGCCGCCTTCGCGGAACAGGCTGGTATCGTGCGAGGAGAGATAGCTTAACACATTGAAATCCTGAAGCTTCTCTGCCATATGTTGCCAGGTCAGGTCGATATTCGCCAGGCAGCTTGTCGCTTTCGCCGCCTGATCCTGATAATCAAAATTCAGCATTGCGTCAAAACCGTGGCGATAGTAGTCGCTCTGCATCACGCCGTGGCCCCAGGCCTCGCCGGTCATCCAGAACGGCGCGTTATCCAGCGCTTTATCCGGATTGGCTTTTTTCCATTCCGCCAGCGCTTCAGTGGCCTGGGTTTTTAACTGTAGCCAGGCGGCCTGCTCGACGTGCTTGGCGGTATCGACGCGGAAGCCGTCGATGCCGTAGTCGCGCACCCATTGGCTCAGCCAGTGGGTCAGATAATCGCGCGGCGTATAGCCGGGGATCGCTTTGGCCGCGGTATCCGGCTTATGGCGATAGAAGTTTGGCAGGCCGGATGGCGCCGTGGATTCGGTTTTCAGATCCGGCAGGAAGGCCAGCGACATCGTCAGGTCATCAAATCCGGGGTTGTCGTAATCGCCAATATCGGTGCGGATCCACTTTTTACCCCACCATTTTTCCCAACCGGCTTTGTCGCTGAAGTTAATGTAGTCGTTAAAACTGTGCCAGCTTTGTCCCGCGCGGGGCTTCCAGTCGGTCCAGCGTTCTCCGAGGGTCTTTTTCAGCTCATCGCCCTGGATGTACAGCGAGCCAAACTGAAACTCCTGCATATCGGCCAGGGTCGCGTAGCCGGTATGGTTCATCACCACGTCGAACAGAATGCGGATCCCGCGCTTGTGGGCCTCATCGACGAGGCGGCGCAGATCGTCTTCCGTTCCCATATTGGCATCCAGCTTCGTCCAGTCCTGGGTGTAATAGCCGTGATAGGCGTAGTGCGGGAAATCGCCTTTCGTACCGCCGCCGACCCAGCCGTGGATTTGTTCCAGCGGCGAACTGATCCAGAGCGCGTTAACGCCGAGCTGCTGGATGTAATCCAGTTTGCTGGTCAGGCCCTGCAGGTCGCCGCCGTGGAAGGTGCCAATTTCCTGCATGCCGTCTTTGTGGCGGCCATAGCTATTGTCGTTGGCCGGGTTGCCGTTGACAAAGCGATCGGTCAGCACGAAATAGACGGTGGCGTTATGCCAGTTGAACGGCGCGGCGGCTTCCGTTTCCGCGCGTTCAAGCAGCAGCAGACCATTGCTGTTAAACGCCGGCTGGAGGGTAACTTTACCGCCGCTGACGGTCGCGATATTACCGCTGTAGAAATCGCGAACTTTACTGCCTTCGGCGAAGGATTTGCTGACGTCAATGGTAAGCGGCTTGCCATCCCATTTCGGACACTGCTTCATCTGCGGCGCGGCGGCGGCGGTCTGTTTCTCCTCCAGAGAGACCATCATGGTTGGCGTACCTGAACGGGTATCGACTTCCAGGGTATAGCGGCCATCGCGGAATACGCGCCACTGCGGCGCCGGATCGCGGCAAGGTTCCATAGACAGCATCTGGTTGAGCTTGATCGCACCGGCAGGCTGCCAGCACTGTTGGTCAAAATTAATCCGCAGAGGGCGCGTACCCTTTGCTACCTCGTTTTGACTGATAAATCTGCCGGTGCCTTCTTCGGTAAAGGCGGGGAAATCTGCGGTAGTCCAGGCGGCGAAGGCCATCCCAGGCAACAGCAGCGACGCAAGCGCAGCGAGTTTCATTCCGGAGTCCTGTGTGCGGTTTTTTGTTCAGTTTGCGCGTCTGGCTGTCTAATGAACTCATCCCACCGGCGCTTTTCCAGGGAGGATGAAAAAGGGTGAGTGATCGCGTTCAAAAAACAAGCAAAAAATGCGAGGGTTGTCGCATTTTTGTACTGTTGTCATGGGGCGGAAACCGATTTCAGATGACAGCTTTTCGGAATTGGACTATTTCTGTGGGTGCGTCATCTGGGTATTTTTGATACTATTCGCGATTCAACTATCGATTTTTTGTGAAAAACAAGGCGTTGGAATGATTGCATCCGACCAGGAGACCTAATGATATCGACTCCCATTCGACGATATGGGGCCGCGATACTCATGTTACTTACCTGCATATTTTCAGGTAGTGTGCTGGCAACAACACACACAGCAACAACGAGTCATAAAGCCCCAATAGTTAAGAAGAAAAACACCGTTAAAGTAAGCAAGGTAAGCAGTAAACAAGAGTATTCTCGCAATAGTGTAAAGAGCAGTTCACTTCCTGATTTGCGAAAATACCCTTCCGGGACACCAAGGAAAAAAGCGTTTCTCCGGACGGTAATGCCTTACATTACGAAACAGAATCAGGTGATTACCGCCGATCGTAACTGGCTTGTTTCCAAGCAGTACGATGCGCGCTGGTCGCCGAGCGAGCGTACGCGGCTGAAAGAGATCGCCTCTCGCTATAAAGTGAAGTGGTCCGGCAATACTCGCCATATTCCATGGAACTCGCTGCTTGAGCGCGTCGACATTATCCCGAATAGCATGGTCGCTACCATGGCAGCGGCGGAAAGCGGCTGGGGAACGTCAAAGCTGGCGCGGGTGAACAACAATTTATTTGGTATGAAGTGTGGCGGTGGAAACTGCCGCGGTGCGGTGAAGGGCTACTCCCAGTTTGATTCGGTGGAAGAGTCCGTTCAGGCCTATGTCCGAAATCTGAATACGCATCCGGCCTACTCGTCGTTCCGTAAATCGCGTGCGCAGCTGCGTAAAGCCGATCAGGAAGTGACCGCCAGCACGATGATTCATAAGCTGAAGGGCTATTCGACCAAAGGGTCGAGCTATAACAACTATCTCTTCGCGATGTATCAGGATAACCAGCGGTTGATAGCCGCGCACATGTAATTGCTCTTACATGTCATCATTGATGCCCGGTGCGTAAGCCCGGGCATTTTTCTTTGCGCGCTACATCATGACTTCGCTGTGCCGGTCGCGGTACTCCTTCGGCGTCACGTCGTACTCTTTCTTAAACACCGAATAGAAATACTGCAGCGATGGATAGCCGCACATCTGGGAGATTTCGTTAATCGATAGGGTGGTTGATACCAGCAGACTGCGCGCTTTTTCCAGCTTCTCGCTGTGGATCACCGTATGAATGGTTTCGCCGACTTCCTCTTTGAAGCGCTTTTCCAGATTCGAGCGGGAAATCCCCACGGCGTCCAGCACCTGCTCAACTTTAATTCCTTTACAGGCGTGGTTACGGATATAGTGCATCGCCTGAATGACCGAAGGATCAGTGAGCGAACGGTAGTCGGTGGAGCGGCGTTCTACAACGCGCATCGGCGGGATAAGCTGACGCTGAAGCGGCAGCTCTTCATTCTCCAGCAGGCGATGCAGCAGCTTTGCCGCCTGGTAGCCCATCTGACGGGTGCCCTGCACAACGGAGGAGAGCGCCACGCGCGACAGGTAGCGGGTAAGCTCTTCGTTATCTATGCCGATAACGCACAGCTTTTCCGGGACGGGGATATGCAGCCGCTCGCAGGCCTGTAATACGTGGCGCGCGCGGGCGTCGGTAACGGCGATGATGCCGGTTTGCGGCGGTAGGGTTTGCAGCCAGTCGGCGAGGCGGTTTTGCGCGTGCTGCCAGTTTTCCGGCGCCGTCTCGAGCCCCTGATAGACCACGCCGCGATATTTCTCTCTGGCGACCAGCTGGCAAAACGCGTGTTCGCGCTCGGCGGCCCAGCCTTTACAGCTGGAAGCGGGCAGGCCGTAAAAGGCAAAGCGGTTAATGCCTTTTTCCTTCAGATGCAGGAAGGCGCTCTCAACCAGCGCGGCGTTGTCGGTGGCGATATAGTGAACCGGCGGATAGCACTCCGGGCGGTGGAAGGAGCCGCCGACGCCGACAATCGGAACATTCACGTCGATCAGCAGGTTTTCAATTTCCGGGTCGTCGTAATCGGCAATAACGCCGTCGCCTAACCACTCTTTGATGTTTTCAATTCGTGCCCGAAAATCTTCCTCAATGAAGATATCCCATTCCAGTTGCGATGCTTGTAAATATTCGCCGACGCCCTCAACGACCTGGCGATCGTAGGCTTTGTTGGCATTGAATAACAGCGTAATACGGTGACGCTTTTCAAACATAGTGTTGTTCCTGGTCTCTCTTGCAGGCCATACAATACCGGCCAATGCCCGGATTTTTTCAAGCTACTTGTGCCTAAGTTTGGCGGTAGCGCAAATAATTCGGGCATTTTTTTTCACAGCCCTCAGCTTCGGCGTTTCGTGGCGGAATCCATCCATACAGCGAGCAATAAAATGACCCCTTTAACGATGTACTGCCAGAAGGTGGCGACGTCCATCATGCTCATGCCGTTGTCCAGCGCGGACATGATAAAAGCGCCCATGACCGCGCCCGCGACGCTGCCGACGCCGCCGGCGAGGCTGGTACCGCCGATTACGCAGGCGGCGATGGCGTCCAGTTCGGCGATGTTGCCGGCGGAAGGGGAACCGGCGCCAAGACGCGAGCTGAGAATCAACCCGGCAATCGCCACCATCAGGCCATTAATGGCGAACACCGCCAGCTTGGTGCGTTCCACGCTAATGCCGGATAGACGCGCGGCCTCCAGGTTGCCGCCGATGGCGTAGATGCGGCGCCCAAACGCGGTACGGGTGGCCATAAACATGCCCGCCAGCAGCAGCGCGGCGAGAATCAGTACCGGCGTCGGGACGCCGCGATAGTCGTTTAACAGCCAGATGGCGCCCAGTACAATAACGGCGGTAATCGTCTGGCGGCCAACGGCTGAAGCGGAGGCGGGCGTGGAGAGGCCGAGAGCCTGACGTCGCATACGGCCGCGCCACTGCCAGATGATAAAGGCCGCCATGCCCGCCACGCCGATACCAAAGCCAATGCCATCAGGCAGATAGCTCTGGCCGATTTGCGACATCGCCGGGCTGGTGGGAGAGACGGTGGTCCCGTTGGTAATGCCTATCAAAATACCGCGAAATGCCAGCATGCCGGCGAGCGTCACGATAAACGAGGGGACTTTACGATAGGCAACCCACCAACCGTTCCAGGCCCCCAGCAGCAGGCCAAGCGCCAGGGTGACCACAATGGTCAGCGGTAGCGGCCAGCCCAGCCAGACATCAAATATTGCCGCTGCGCCGCCGAGCAGCCCCATCATTGAGCCGACGGAGAGATCGATCTCGGCGGAAATAATCACAAACACCATGCCGACCGCGAGAATGCCGGTAATGGCGGTCTGGCGCAGCAGGTTGGAGATATTACGCGCGCTCAGATAAGCGCCTTCGGTGGTCCAGGTGAAAAACAGCATAATGGCCACGATAGCGGCGATCATCACGAATACCTGGAGGTTCATCCCCTTCAGCCCCGATAACGCGCCAGCGGCAGGCGGGGTGAGTTTCATTTCAGACGACGTGTTCTTCGACATGGCGTTCGCTCCTCAGTGCGGCTTCCATCACCTGTTCCTGGGTCAGGCCCTGGTTGATCAAATTAGCCTTCAATTTACCTTCATGCATCACCAGCACCCGGTCGCTTAGCCCCAGCACTTCGGGTAGTTCGGATGAAATGACAATGACGGCGATCCCCTGCTGCACCAGCTGATTAATCAGCTTGTAGATTTCGTACTTGGCGCCGATGTCGATGCCGCGGGTGGGCTCATCGAGTATCAGAATGCGCGGGTTCAGCAGCAGGCAGCGGGCGAGGATCGCCTTTTGCTGATTGCCGCCGCTCAGGCGACCGATCGCCAGCTCCGGCGATGAGGTTTTGATCTTCAAACGCTGGATGGATTGCTGAATACAGTGCTGCTCTCCGGCATCGTCAAGGCTGCTCAGCGGACCGGTAAACTGGTTTAACGCGGCGAGGGTGATGTTTTTACCCACTGCCATGACCGGCACAATACCGTCTTTCTTTCTGTCTTCCGGTACCATGGCGATGCCCTGCGCAATAGCCTGCTGGCAGCTGTGAATCGTCACCTGCTGGCCATCAATAAAGATTTTTCCCTGCCAGCGGCCCGGCCAGACGCCGAACAGGCACTGGACCGCTTCGGTACGGCCCGCGCCGACCAGCCCGGCGATCCCCAGTATTTCACCGCGCCGCAGCGAAAAGGAGACGTCATTGACCCGCTTAATATGGCGATTCACCGGGTGCCAGGCCGTCAGGTTTTCCACCCGCAGGATTTCCTCGCCGCAGCTGTGGGCTTCGCTTGGATAGAGGGCGGTAAGCTCGCGGCCGACCATCATGGTGATAATGTCATCTTCGTTCATGCCGTCAGCGTTACGGGTACCGATATGCTGCCCATCGCGGATCACGCAGATGGTGTCGGAGATGGCTTTGACTTCATTGAGCTTGTGGGAAATGTAAATACAGGCAATACCGTGATTTTGCAGATCGCGAATAATATTCAGCAGAATTGCCGTCTCCTGCTCCGTTAACGAGGCGGTGGGTTCGTCGAGAATTAACAACCGTACCTGTTTATTCAGCGCTTTTGCTATTTCGACCAGCTGCTGCTGGCCAAGGCCCAAATCGCCGACGCGGGTATCGGGTGATATGGCTAAATTGACCTGGGCCAGCAGCTTTTCGCAGCGTAAGGTCATGGTTTCGTAATCCAGCAGACCGTGGCGGGAGATCTCCGCGCCGAGAAAAATATTCTCCAGAACGGTCAGATGTTTTACCAGCGCCAGCTCCTGATGAATGATGGCAATCCCTTTGCGCTCGGTATCGCGTATATGGCCCGGCCGCAACGTTTCCCCGGAAAAAATAATCTCTCCCTCATAGCTACCGTGCGGATATATTCCGCAAAGGACCTTCATGAGCGTGGATTTACCGGAGCCGTTTTCGCCGCACAGCGAGACCACTTCTCCGGCGTTAAGCCGCAGACTGACATTATCAATCGCCTTCACCGTACCGAAGGTTTTAGTAATGTTTTTCATTTCGAGTAACCAGGACATAGAGACTCCACGTAAGCGATATCCGGCTGGATGGGGCAACGCCCCCGGGAGAGGGCGTCAGAGATTACAGCTCGCTTTTTTTGTGGAAACTGTCTTTGATCACCGTCTGGTCAATGTTGTCTTTATTGACCTCAATGGGCGTCAGCAGCCGGGACGGCACATCTTTGAGGCCGTTGTTGAGCGTGGCGTCGGCCTTCGGCTGCTTATCGTTGCCCAGTTCGACGGCGATCTCTGCTGCGGTGGTGGCAAGGTCAGCGATCGGTTTGTAAACGGTCATCGTCTGAGTGCCAGCGATAATGCGCTTCACGCCGGCGAGGTCGGCATCCTGGCCGGAAATCGCCACTTTGCCTGCGAGCCCCTGGGCGCTTAACGCCTGAATGGCGCCGCCGGCGGTGGCATCGTTAGAGGCGACGACCGCATCAATTTTGTTATTATTGGCGGTCAGGGCGTTTTCCATAATCTTCAACGCATTTTCTGGTAGCCATCCGTCGACCCACTGATCGCCGACGACCTTAATTTTTCCTTCATCAATATAGGGCTTAAGAACTTTCATTTGGCCGGCGCGGAAAAGCTTGGCGTTATTGTCTACCGGCGAGCCGCCCATTAAGAAATAGTTGCCCTGAGGCACTTTATTGACCAGGCTTTGCGCCTGCATTTCGCCAACTTTCTCATTATTAAACGAAATATAGAAATCAATGTCGGCATTATTGATGAGACGATCGTAGGCGAGAACTTTAATTCCCTCCTGTTTAGCCTCTTTTATCACATTACTCAGCACCTGACCGTTATAGGGAATAATAACCAGAACGTCGACGCCGCGATTAATCATATTTTCGATTTGCGACATTTGCGTTTCTTCGTTGCCATTGGCTGACTGGACGAATACTTTTGCACCTAATGATTCAGCTTTATTGACAAAAATATCGCGATCTTTTTGCCAGCGCTCAAGGCGCAGGTCGTCAATCGCCATGCCAATTTTGACTTCTTTCGCAATGCCCGACAGGCTGGTGAGGAGGAGTGAAGCACAGAGCGTTAGGCAAAGGTTCTTTATCTTCATAATAATAACACCTTTTTTGTAAAGTGCAGGATAAGACGAACGATAAAAATAAACGGCCTGATACGTAGCAGATTTTTAACGCGGAAAGGAGCGCTGGCAATTATCTATGCTTATTTTGCCGTTATGAAATTTTGTTTATTTGTTAATTTATGACCGCGATCGTACTTTAATAATTAGTTCTCATCGTATTTCATTGATCTCTCGTGGCGTAAGCAGCGAAGTGAGGGCGTTGTTCTATTGTTTTTGCGACCTGGCGCACGTTTGTGGATTCTCTCAATCACAGTGTGAAATAACGTAATTGAGGAAACTAAAAAGAGAATTCTATATTGGCTTATGACTTATTACTCGCCGCATCCCTGAATATGGAGTTCATTATGCAGACCTATTTTGATCAGCTCGATCGCGTTCGTTATGAAGGCCCGAAATCCGCTAACCCACTGGCTTTCCGTCATTACAATCCGGATGAGCTGGTCCTGGGCAAACGGATGGAAGAGCACCTGCGCTTTGCGGCCTGCTACTGGCACACCTTCTGCTGGAACGGCGCTGATATGTTCGGCGTGGGCTCCTTTAACCGCCCGTGGCAGCAGCCGGGCGAAGCGCTGGAAATGGCGAAACGCAAAGCCGATGTCGCGTTTGAGTTTTTCCACAAACTGAACGTACCGTACTACTGCTTCCACGACGTTGACGTTTCTCCGGAAGGGGCGTCGTTGAAAGAGTATGCCAATAACTTCGCGCAGATGGTGGATGTGCTGGCGGAAAAACAGCAGCAGAGTGGCGTCAAGCTGCTGTGGGGTACGGCAAACTGCTTTACGAACCCGCGTTACGGTGCCGGTGCGGCAACCAACCCGGATCCGGAAGTGTTCAGCTGGGCGGCCACTCAGGTGGTGACCGCGATGGATGCGACCCACAAACTCGGCGGGGAAAACTACGTCCTGTGGGGCGGCCGCGAAGGCTATGAAACTCTGCTCAATACCGACCTGCGCCAGGAGCGCGAGCAGATTGGCCGCTTTATGCAGCTGGTCGTGGAGCATAAACATAAAATCGGCTTCCAGGGCACGCTGCTGATTGAACCTAAACCGCAGGAGCCAACCAAGCATCAGTACGATTACGACGCGTCTACCGTCTATGGCTTCCTGAAACAGTTCGGCCTGGAAAAAGAGATCAAACTGAACATCGAAGCGAACCACGCGACGCTGGCCGGCCACACTTTCCACCACGAAATTGCGACCGCCATTGCTCTGGGCCTGTTTGGTTCCGTTGATGCTAACCGCGGCGACCCGCAGCTGGGCTGGGATACCGACCAGTTCCCGAACAGCGTTGAAGAGAATGCGCTGGTGATGTACGAAATCCTGAAAGCGGGCGGCTTCACCACCGGCGGCCTGAACTTTGATGCTAAAGTGCGTCGTCAGAGCACCGACAAATACGACCTGTTCTACGGCCACATTGGCGCGATGGACACCATGGCGCTGGCGTTAAAAGTCGCTGCTCGTATGATTGAAGACGGCGAGCTGGATAAACGCGTCGCCAGGCGCTATGCCGGCTGGAACGGCGAGCTGGGTCAGCAGATCCTGAAAGGCCAGATGAACCTGGCGGACATTGCCCAGTATGCCACTCAGCATAACCTGGCGCCGGAGCACCAGAGCGGCCATCAGGAACTGCTGGAAAACGTGGTTAACCGTTACCTCTTTGATTGCTAATGAGGGCGATGATGCCCGGCGAGCCCGGGCATTGGCGATAACCGATGCTTTATTCGCGCCACGCTTAGCCGTGGCGCGTCAGTAAGGAGAGGCTGTATGTATATCGGGATTGATCTGGGCACCTCGGGCGTCAAGGCTATTCTGCTCAACGAGCAGGGCGAGGTCGTGGCTTCGCATACCGAAAAGCTCAACGTGTCGCGTCCGCACCCTTTATGGTCTGAACAAGATCCTGAGCACTGGTGGCTGGCGACGGACCGCGCGATGAAAGCGCTGGGCGCGCAGCACTCGCTGCGCGAAGTCAAAGCGTTAGGTATTGCGGGCCAGATGCACGGCGCGACGCTGCTGGATAAGCAACAGCGCGTCCTGCGCCCGGCAATTTTATGGAATGATGGCCGCTGCGGTGAAGAGTGCGCGCTGCTGGAAGAGAACGTCAGCCGTTCGCGGCAGATAACCGGCAACCTGATGATGCCGGGATTTACCGCGCCGAAGCTGCTGTGGGTACAACGTCACGAGCCTGAGATCTTCAAACAGGTCGATAAAGTTCTGCTGCCAAAAGATTATTTACGTTTGCGCATGACCGGTGAGTTTGCCAGCGATATGTCCGATGCCGCCGGAACGATGTGGATGGACGTGGCGCGCCGCGACTGGAGCGATGAGATGCTCGCCGCCTGCGGTCTGAGCCTCGATAACATGCCGGCGCTGTTCGAAGGATGTGAAGTGACGGGTTCGCTGCGCCCGGCCGTCGCGCAGTCGTGGAATATGCCGGAAGCGCTGGTGGTGGCCGGCGGCGGCGACAACGCGGCGGGGGCGGTGGGTGTTGGCATGGCGGATGCGGGCCAGGCGATGCTGTCGCTGGGGACCTCCGGCGTCTACTTTGCCGTCAGCGACGGCTTTCTTAGCAAGCCGGAAAGCGCCGTACACAGTTTCTGCCACGCGCTGCCCGGGCGCTGGCATCTGATGTCGGTCATGCTGAGCGCAGCTTCCTGCCTCGATTGGGCGGCGACATTAACCGGCCTCGGCACGGTTCCGGCGCTGATTGCGGCGGCGGAAGCGGCGAACGACGATGCCGATCCGGTCTGGTTCCTGCCCTACCTCTCCGGTGAACGTACGCCGCACAATAATCCGCAGGCCAAAGGCGTCTTTTTCGGCCTGACTCATCAACATGGTCCGGCGGAACTGGCGCGGGCGGTGCTGGAGGGCGTCGGTTATGCGCTGGCGGACGGTATGGATGTGGTTCACGCCTGCGGCGTGAAGCCCGAGAGCGTCACGCTTATCGGCGGCGGCGCGCGCAGCGCCTACTGGCGGCAAATGCTGGCGGATATTAGCGGCCAGCAGCTGGATTTCCGCACCGGCGGTGACGTCGGCCCGGCGCTTGGCGCGGCGCGGCTGGCCCAGCTGGCGTTGCATCAAAATATCGCGTTTTCCGATCTACTTCCTCAGCTCCCGCTGGAACAGGCTCATCGTCCTGATGCCGAGCGCTTTGCTCGTTACGCCCCTCGCCGGGAAACCTTCCGCCAGATTTATCAGCAGCTTTTACCGCTGATGTCCTGATTCTTTCGCCCCTGTCGATGGGGCGAATTCATCTCTTGAATGTTTTTAAATTCATGTAGTTATCGAGTGTATTTATATATTCCGAATTTGTCGTTTCAGGGACGAAAAGTACGGATAAACGCATCCTGCCAGTCCACAATGGGGCCTGTCTTATGCCAGGGAGGCACCATGAAAAACAATCTTATTGCAAGGCTGTTGATGTCTATTGGCGCACTGGTTTATCTGGTGGGAATCTGGCGAACCTGCCCATTATTTAGCGGTAAAGGCTATTTTTTGGGCGTTCTGGTCATGGGGATGTTTGCTGTGCTCACGCATCAGCGAACGGCGCAGGAAGCACAGCGAGACGGCGATTTTATCTCGCTGTGCCGGCTGGTGGTGCTGCTGTCGGCGGGATTGCTGCTGGTCGGCGCCTGGTTTGTCCCGGCTCCGTGGCGTGAAAAAAGTATTTACGTGATGGCGTGGTTTGTCTGTATGTACGGTGCGTCGGCAACGCCTTATCCCGCTAAAGTCACGGATAAAGCTCGCAATAACTCAGTGGAATAAGCTGTCAGCGGACAGCGAAGAGAGGTAGTTACAAATGGAAACGAAAGCGACGACATATTCACCCGCGTTTCATCTGATCTCATGGATTGCGCTGGTTGGCGGCATACTGACGTATCTGATTGGCCTGTGGAACGCGCAGATGGAGCTCAATGAAAAGGGCTACTATTTTGCCGTACTGGTTCTGGGGCTTTTTTCCGCCGCCTCTTATCAAAAGACGGTGCGTGATAAATACGAAAAGATCCCAACCACTACGATGTATTACTTGTCCTGCCTGATCGCCTTTGCGATTGCTGTGGGTCTGCTGGCGGTGGGATTGTGGAACGCAACGCTGATGCTCAGTGAGAAAGGCTTTTATGGCCTGGCGTTCTTTTTAAGCCTTTTCGGCGCCGTGGCGGTGCAGAAGAATATACGTGATGTCTGGGATCGTTCTTCTCTAAGCGAGGTCGGCGCAGTCACGGAAGAGCCCGCTGAGTAAACGACGGCGCCGGCGTTGAACCGCAGGCGCCGTTTTTCAGCTCACCAGTCGTCGGCTGTCAATGCGCTGTACCAACATTGATAGCGCCAGGCTACCCAGCAGCGCAGCGCTGAATATCCAGGCAATATCCAACATTGGCCAGCGGGTCAGCTCCAGTCCGCTGGCGCGCAGCGCGTGAATAATCAGCGCATGAAATCCGTAAATGCCTAACGAATGGCGCGCAATAAGCGCAATAAACGGCAGCTGACGCGTATTGAGCGTATTTTTTACCAGCGTCAGCAGGGCGAGCGCGCAGACAAAAACCGCGGGGCCGCAGTATAAATACCAGGTATCACCAAAATCGCCGCGCCAGCGCAGTTCGTGCAGCGTGCCGCGTGATATTACCCATACTCCCGTGATGAATAGCCCAGCGCAGAGCGCAGTCAGCCATTTTTTATCGGTATCCAGCGTGCCGATTGCCCGCCCTAATACGCCGTACATCACGTAGTAGAACGTATCGCCGTTGATATAGAGATTGAGCGGCAGCCATTCAACGCCTGCGGCTTTCACCGGGACCATATTGGGGTTTGCCAGAATACCCAGCACCAGCATCAGCGCCAGCAGCATCCTGCCGCTCACCTGCTTAACCTGCACCAGCGGAGAAAGCAGGTAAATGACCACGATAGCGAAGAAGAACCACAGATGGTAGAACACCGGTTTCTGCAGCAAATTTCTCAGCGACAGTTCAACGTTGATGTGGGTAAACAAGGTGATATAAAGCAGCGACAGCGCACTATAAAAGAGAATGCACAGCGCGATACGCCGAAAATGGCGGGGCTGGGCGCTGCGCTCGCCGAAAAACAGATAGCCTGAAATCATGAAAAACAGGGGGACGCTGACGCGAGATGCCGAGTTGAGGATATTGGCGAGATCCCACTCCAGCAGGCTGATGGTGTGCGGATGCGTGATATACCAGGTGGTACTATGAATCATGACCACCATCATGCAGGCAATGCCGCGCAAATGGGTAATCCAGTGAATTTTTTCCTGCATCAGTGCCTCTGTTTCTCCTTCTCAGAAAGGGTCTGACCGCCCTTATACGCTGGTATCGCAGTGGAATAATCCGAGTTTTTCGGCATAGACTTGTCGAGGTGTGGCCCAATTCGCACAATGTGCCGATTATTTAACGTAACCTGCACGATAACAATTTACTAACAAGGCGGTCGAGAAAAAATGGTGATGAAATATGTGTTTTCTGGACTACTGCTGTGCCTGCTGGCGGGCTGTAGCGCGACGCCGTCTCCGCCAGTGCAGAAGGCGCAGAAAGCACGGATAACGCCGCAGGCTACCCTCAATATGGCGCAGCTTTGCAAGGATAATGCCGCCGTTCGTTATAGTACAGGCGTGCGCCAGGTTGACATCAGCCATTTCGAGCAGTTTCAGGGGAGCTACGAGCTTTCGGGCAAGACTGCGCGGAATGAACGTTTTATCTGTTCTTTTGACCCGGACGGACAGTTTTTGCATCTTTCCATGCGCTAAACGCGCCCACGGTGGCGCTTATTTCCGCAATTTTCCCTAAACAATCCCGTTTCATACTGTATATCTCGCAGCCAGCGGGTATACTGGCTCCTTCCTTTAAATCCACACGTATCCAGCACGAAATCATATGCAAAAGTTTGATACCAGGACCTTCCAGGGCCTGATCCTGACCTTACAGGATTACTGGGCTCGCCAGGGCTGCACCATTGTTCAACCACTGGACATGGAAGTCGGCGCAGGCACCTCTCACCCGATGACCTGCTTACGCGCATTGGGTCCCGAGCCGATGGCGACCGCCTACGTGCAGCCTTCCCGCCGTCCGACCGATGGTCGCTACGGTGAAAACCCGAACCGTTTACAGCACTACTATCAGTTCCAGGTGGTGATAAAACCCTCTCCGGATAATATCCAGGAGCTGTACCTTGGGTCTCTGAAAGAGCTGGGTATGGATCCGACCATCCACGACATTCGCTTCGTCGAAGACAACTGGGAAAACCCGACGCTGGGCGCCTGGGGTCTGGGTTGGGAAGTGTGGCTGAACGGTATGGAAGTCACGCAGTTCACCTACTTCCAGCAGGTTGGCGGTCTGGAGTGTAAGCCGGTCACCGGCGAGATCACCTACGGTCTGGAACGTCTGGCGATGTATATCCAGGGTGTCGACAGCGTTTACGATCTGGTCTGGAGCGATGGCCCGCTGGGTAAAACGACCTACGGCGACGTGTTCCATCAGAACGAAGTGGAGCAATCCACCTATAACTTCGAATATGCCGACGTGGACTTCCTGTTCTCCTGCTTCGAGCAGTATGAGAAAGAAGCCCAGCAGCTGCTGGCGCTGGAAAACCCGCTGCCGCTGCCTGCCTACGAGCGCATTCTGAAAGCCGCCCATAGCTTTAACCTGCTGGACGCGCGTAAAGCCATCTCCGTCACCGAGCGTCAGCGCTATATCCTGCGCATTCGCACCCTGACCAAAGCAGTGGCTGAAGCTTACTATGCTTCCCGTGAAGCCCTGGGCTTCCCGATGTGCAACAAGAATAAATAAGAGGCGGCCATGTCTGAGAAAACTTTCCTGGTGGAAATCGGCACTGAAGAGCTGCCACCAAAAGCACTGCGCAGCCTGGCTGAATCCTTTGCTGCGAACGTGACCGCAGAGCTGGATAACGCTGGCCTCGCGCACGGTAAAGTTGAATGGTTTGCCGCACCGCGCCGTCTGGCGCTGAAAGTGGCGAATCTGGCGGCTGCGCAGGCAGACCGTGAAGTTGAAAAACGCGGCCCGGCGATTGCCCAGGCGTTTGACGCCAGCGGCCACCCGAGCAAAGCGGCCGAAGGCTGGGCGCGCGGCTGCGGTATCACCGTCGATCAGGCTGAACGTCTGACGACCGATAAAGGCGAATGGCTGCTGTATCGTGCCCACGTGAAAGGCGAGAGCACCGAAGCGCTGCTGCCGAACATGATCGCGACCTCGCTGGCGAAGCTGCCGATCCCGAAACTGATGCGTTGGGGCGCGTCCGACGTCCACTTCGTGCGTCCGGTTCATACCGTGACCCTGCTGCTGGGCGACAAAGTGATCCCGGCCACCATTCTGGGCGTGCAGTCCGATCGCGTTATTCGCGGCCACCGCTTTATGGGTGAGGCGGAGTTCACTATCGACAATGCCGATCAGTATCCGCAGATCCTGCTGGAGCGCGGTAAAGTCATCGCCGATTACGAACAGCGTAAAGCCAAAATTAAAGCCGATGCGGAAGAAGCGGCGCGTAAAATTGGCGGCAACGCCGATCTGAGCGAAAGCCTGCTGGAAGAGGTGACTTCACTGGTTGAATGGCCGGTGGTCCTCACCGCGAAGTTCGAAGAAAAATTCCTTGCGGTGCCTGCCGAAGCGCTGGTTTACACCATGAAAGGGGACCAGAAGTACTTCCCGGTTTACGACAACGCGGGCAAGCTGCTGCCGAATTTTATCTTCGTCGCCAACATCGAATCGAAAGATCCGACCCAGATTATTTCCGGTAACGAAAAAGTGGTGCGTCCGCGTCTGGCGGACGCTGAGTTCTTCTTCAATACCGACCGTAAAAAACGTCTGGAAGATAACCTTCCGCGTCTGCAAACCGTGCTGTTCCAGCAGCAGCTGGGTACGCTGCGTGATAAGACCGATCGTATTCAGGCGCTGGCCGGCTGGATCGCTGAGCAGATTGGCGCGGACGTCAATCATGCTACCCGCGCGGGCCTGCTCTCCAAGTGCGATCTGATGACCAACATGGTCTTCGAGTTCACCGACACGCAGGGCGTGATGGGGATGCACTACGCGCGCCATGATGGCGAAGCGGAAGACGTTGCCGTTGCCCTGAACGAGCAGTATCAGCCGCGCTTTGCCGGCGATGACCTGCCGTCTAACCCGGTGGCCTGCGCCGTGGCGATTGCCGATAAGATGGACACCCTGGCGGGTATCTTCGGTATCGGCCAGCATCCGAAAGGCGATAAAGACCCGTTTGCGCTGCGTCGTGCCGCGCTGGGCGTGCTGCGTATCATCGTTGAGAAGAACCTGAATCTGGATCTGCAAACGCTGACTGAAGAAGCGGTGCGTCTGTACGGCGACAAGCTGACGAATGGCAACGTGGTCGACGATGTTATCGACTTCATGCTGGGACGCTTCCGCGCCTGGTATCAGGATGAAGGCTATACCGTCGACACGATTCAGGCGGTACTGGCGCGTCGTCCAACCCGTCCGGCAGACTTCGATGCGCGTATGAAGGCGGTTTCCCACTTCCGTACCCTCGAAGAGTCCTCCGCCCTGGCGGCGGCGAACAAGCGTGTATCCAACATTCTGGCGAAATCAGACGTGACGCTGAACGATATCGTTCACGCCTCCGTACTGAAAGAAGCGGCTGAAATCAAGCTGGCAGGCAATTTAGTCGTGCTGCGCGATAAGCTGCAGCCGTACTTCGCCGAAGGGCGTTACCAGGATGCGCTGATTGAGCTGGCGTCCCTGCGCGAGCCGGTGGATGAGTTCTTCGAGAACGTGATGGTGAACGCAGAAGACCAGGATGTGCGCGTAAACCGTCTGACGCTGCTGTCCAAGCTGCGCGATCTGTTCCTGCAGGTAGCGGATATTTCCCTGCTGCAGTAAGTGAATGGGTAATAATAAAAAACCTGCCTGCGGGCAGGTTTTTTTATACTAAAAATATAAGTAAGCGAACCATTAATAATTCGCTGATTGATATTTTCGTTATTTTCATTGATTGCCGGGAATTATTTTAGGAATATGCCAACGTAGTCTGGTCAGATATTTACGGTAGAATGCTGACGGGTGCTTGAGACTGTTTGTCTCAGGCGTTCAGCGGGAGATAAACAGAGAAAAGCCCCACCTGATGATAAATCAAAGTGAGGCTCCCCTATGCATGAACACCATAAGAGTAGCCTCTTACCTGTTGAAAATCAACACGGGAGGCGAGGAATGCCGCAAAAGTATCTGTTGTTTAGCTTAATAGTGATTTGCTTCACTATTTTATTATTTACCTGGATGGTGCGTGATTCGCTGTGTGAATTACAGCTCAGGCAGGGGAATATTGAGCTGGTGGCGTTCTTAGCCTGTGGGATTAAAACGTAAGAGACGGTGGCGGAGAGCGATCTCCGCCATTCTTACGGCGTTAAGCATTCTTATAGCACCCTGTTTTTTTCATGAAATCATTATTTCGCCTCCTGAAACCAGGAGGCTTTTTTTCCGGATTCACGGCCTGTCGAAAAAACAGGCTTGAAATGTATACCGGGGTATGGCTATCCTATGGCCCGACGAATCCCTCGTCTCACCGGAGAGCACGCGCCAAATGAACAAACACGACTGATGAATTTCACGCCTTGCTTCGCGCTATTTGCGAGCAGGGGAGGTATTGATTTCATTCAGGAGTGCTTATGGCTCATTGTGCCCGGTCCCCCTCTTTTCTTTTGCATCAGGTCACCTGTCAGTTAGCGACGGGAGATACGCTTTTTGGTCCGCTGAATTTATCGCTGGAAGGCACCCTCTGCGGGCTTGTCGGGCGCAATGGCGTCGGTAAAACCCGATTATTGCGTTTGCTGGCGGGCCTGGACTCGCCGTCGAGCGGCCATATCGAACGTGTGGCTTCGGTGAGCTACGTTGCTCAGCAGCATGTCATGTTTCCTGATACGACGCTGGCGGAATGGCTTGGCGTCGAATTCGTTTTTTCTGCTCTGGCTCGTCTTGAACGGGGCGAAGGGCGAGCCGACGATCTTGAACGTCTTGATGGCTTTTGGGATCTCCCGGAGCGCCTGAATGCAGGATTCCAGGCCGCTGGCTTAGGAGAATTTTCCCCCGGACGGCTCGCCTCTTCGATGAGCGGCGGGGAAAGAGTGAAGGCGCAGCTGTGCGGAGCGTTCCTGTCCGACGCGGATTTCCTCCTGCTTGACGAACCCACCAACCATCTCGACCGACAAGGCCGCGCGTGGCTATATCAGCAGCTTGAGCAATGGCGAGGAGGGGCGTTGATCGCCAGCCACGATCGGGAGCTACTGACCCAAATGCCGCGCATCCTCGAGCTGGCATCCGCGGCTTTGCGCAGCTACGGCGGCAATTATGTGGATTATCAGCAGCAGCGTGAGCTGGAGCAGCAGGCGGCTCGCGCCGCGCTGGAGCATGCGGTTACTGAAAGGCGACGAACCCGGGCGCGGATGCAAAAAGAGCACGATGCCTGCCGGCGCCGCTCGGCGCAGACGTTGCGCACTATCGACACGCTCAATATCGCTTCATTTGAGCGTGTTGCCTGGAAAGGGGCGGCAAAAGAGCGTCCCGGCACCCTTAAGCGCCAGCATCGTGAACAAAGCAGCATCCTCAACGATGCGATAGAGCAGGCGCGTGAGCGGGTAGAGGAAGACAACCCGGTGATGTTTACTCTGCCCGGTAGCCAGGTCGCTGCGGGAAAGCAGGTGCTGGAGCTGGACGCGTTGCGGCTGACCCATTCACCGATGGCAGCGCTGGACTGGCGTATAGATGGGCCGATGCGCGTGGCGCTGCGCGGCCCTAACGGCTGCGGTAAAACAACGTTGCTTAAAACGCTGCTGGGCCTGCAGCCGCCGCTCTCAGGAAGCTGCCGCTTATCGGTCAACGCGGCGTATCTGGATCAGCATCTGAGCCAGCTGGACCTGTCATTGTCCGTCATGGCGCACCTGAATCTCGGTGATACGCCCTTAGAAGAAGGTGTGCTGCGCAGCCAGCTGGCGCAGCTACAGCTGGGGGCGGACAAAGTCCATCTACCGCTATCGGTTCTGAGCGGAGGCGAAAGATTAAAAGCGGCGCTGGCCTGCGTGCTCTGGCGACGGGAGGCTACGCAGCTGCTGCTGTTGGATGAGCCCACTAACCATCTGGACCTGGCGTCCACTCTGGCGATTGAAAAAGCGCTGGCACAGTTTCCCGGCGCGATGCTGGTGGTGTCGCATGATGAAGCTTTTTTACGGGCGCTGAAGCTGACCCATTGCCTGGCATGGCGGGAAGAGGGCTGGAGCGTTGAGAGGCTATAAATGCAAAAAACCGCCATCGATGGATGGCGGTGACTTAAGGCGCAAATAAAAAAATCCCCGCCGTTTGGCAGGGACTTAATAATTTTGAGCTTTTTAAGCTTACAGGCTGGTTACGTTGCCAGCTGCCGGGCCTTTAGCGCCGCTTTCGATGGTGAAGGAAACTTTCTGACCTTCGTCCAGAGATTTGTAGCCTTCGTTCTGGATAGCAGAGAAGTGTACGAACACGTCTTTAGAACCATCGTCAGGAGTGATGAAGCCAAAGCCTTTGTCAGCGTTGAACCATTTTACGATACCAGTCATTTTACCGGACATAGTGAATTACCTTTAAAAAAATAAATGAGCCTTGCGGCGTTACGGTCTGGACTACAGATTTAAAGCGATAAAGGGAAAGTTCACTACCGGGGTATCAACGGATAACCTTTGAAGGACTGCTCTATTCGAATGCTCTGTGGTCTTTACTTCAAACCTGCGAGCATTAACGCATGTTCACGTTGTGATAGCAAACTTTTTTTTCGTTGGCATGAAAACGGTCCTTTGGCAGGACCGCTAGCCGAAACCCATAAACGCTAAAATTATGAATCAATAAGCTGTCTTGAAAGCTGCGGATTCGCCTGGATCAGGCGCATCAGCTTAAGCTCTGTGGGAGAAGGCCTTACGCGTCTCGATTCCCACTCTTGTACCATTGCTACGCTGACGCCCATGGCGTTGGCAAAATCATCTATTTTCAGCCCGGTACCTTTGCGTAGCTGGTCAAATTCAATGCATGCGGCGGGCTTACGCGTCAGCGAGGCCGCCTGAGCCTGATCTTTAAAAATAATTTGTTCAAGGTTGCTCAGCAGTTCAAATGCAGGATCTTTATATTCCATTGAGAACTCCTCTCTTTCATACGGCGGAGGGTGAATTATGTAGAGCCTCTTAAGAATAGTCGGAAAAAAAGGCCAGGAATGCTTACCCTGGTAATTATTTATCACCCGAGGTTCTTTCGCGCCGCGTCGGACGATATAACATGCTGAAAAGTAATAGAGAGAGCCGATAAGCAAATTATTGTAAACAGATAAGAAGAAAAGCGGAAAAGGCCAGCGCGCGCCCGCTGGCCGGTGAGTTACGCCTTCTGGAGCTTCTCCACTTCACCCTGGGCCGCCGGAGGTTGCCGTTGGCCAAGCTTATATTTGACCAGCAGCGCGGTGGCCGACAGGAAGGCCGGGATTGCCAGCAAGGAGAAAATCGTTTCGAAAGAGAGCTGGGCCTGCATCAGGAACGCACCGCTAAAGGCGCCGAGAATGCCACCAAATCGACCAATCCCTAACATCCAGGCCACGCCGGTCGCGCGTCCCTGGGTGGGATAGAAACCGGCGGCCAGCGCAGGCATTGATGATTGCGCGCCGTTCATAATGCTGCCGGCGATAAATACCATTATCCCCATCAGCAGCAGGTTATGGGTCGAGAAACCAACCAGACAAACGAACACGCCGGTCAGCAGCCAGCCCACGGCCACCACTTTGTTTGGGTTGAGCTTATCCATCAGCGCGCCGAGGATAAGCACGCCAATCCCGCCACCCAGCGGGAACAGCGCGGTGATAATAGAGGCCTGGCTCATCGTCGCACCGGTTTCGCGGATGAGCAGCGGCAGCCAGCTGGTCAGCAAATAGAAGATCAGCAGGCCCATAAAGTAGGTCAGGCACAGCATGACGGTGCCGACGGCGTAGCGCGGTGAGAAAATCACGCCGATGGACGATTTCTCCTTTACCTGGCCCGCTTCGCGTAGTTCAAATTCCGCCTGCTCGGGAACAGGCGCGATGCGGCGCAGGATCGCGGCGATACGCTGGGCAGGCTGGCGTTTGACCACCATATAGCGCGCGGATTCCGGCAGAAGAAAGATCAGCACTACCGCCAGCAGCAGCGGCATCACGCCGCCAAGCACCAGCACGCTTTGCCAGCCGTAATGGGGGATCATCCAGGCGGAGAGGAAGCCGCCCAGCGAGGAGCCCATCGGAAAGCCGACGAACATCAGGTTAACCATCAGCGCCCTACGCCGCTCTGGGGCGTATTCGCTCATCAGCGTCGCGGCGTTCGGCATGGCGGCACCCAGCCCAAGGCCGGTAAGAAAACGCAGCAGCGTCAGCTGGTTAAGGCTGGTAGCAAAGGCGGTCAGCAGGCTGAAGCCACCGAAAACCACGATGGACATAATCAGAACTTTTTTCCGCCCAACGCGGTCGGCGAGCGGTCCGGCGGTCAGCGCACCGACCGCGAGCCCGACTAAGGCGGCGCTCATGACCGGGCCTAACGCCGATTTTTCGACGCCCCATTCCTGCACCAGGTCAGAGGCGATAAAGCCGATTATCGCGGTATCGAATCCGTCCATCGCGACGGTGATAAAACATAAGGCCAGAATCATCCACTGGTATTTCGTGAAGGGATGTTCATTGATAAAAGCCTGAATATCGATGGTTGTTTTCTTCATGCGGCATTCCTGGCAGGCAGAGCGGGGGACAGAGATAGATTATTGTTATCTCCCTCGCGGTCGTTGATGTTGTTTGTGCGATTATCGAACAAAAAGCCGTTAATCGCTCATTTAATAAAATCATCGAACGGCGGTTCAGGCAATGCAGGCGAAAAGGGAAGCGTGCGATTATCGTCCACTTTGCGACCCTTGCAGAAGAGAGAATAGATTAATAATAACAAAATCAATTTGTTAAGCGTTTCAGCCGAATGCCGGATGATAGCGGTAATTGTGATGAACTTAACAGCCGACGCGACTGGTCGCTAAAACGCTAAAAAACCGGCTTTCAGGGAGGAAGATTGTCAGGAAAAGGTATCCTGCAAGGCCGACCTGGACTATCCTTGTCAGCGTCTGGCACGTGTGTGTCTGTTTGCGCTTTTTTTGGCTGAAAGGAGTAAAAAAATGGCGACAGGAAAGTCCTGCTCTCGCTGGTTTGCGGCTATTGCGGCCCTGTTAATGGTGGTTAGCCTGAGTGGGTGTTTTGATAAAGAAGGCGATCAGCGCAAAGCGTTTATCGACTTCCTGCAAAATACGGCAATGCGTAGCGGCGAACGTCTGCCGACGCTGACCGCCGATCAGAAAAAACAGTTCGGGCCTTTCGTTTCCGATTACGCGGTGATTTACGGCTATTCACAGCAGGTAAGCCAGGCGATGGATGCGGGTTTGCGTCCGGTGGTTGATAGCGTGAACGCGATCCGCGTACCGCAGGATTATGTTACCCAGCGCGAACCGCTGCGTCAGGCAAACGGCGCTTTGGGCGTACTGAGCCAGCAGCTGGAGAACGCAAAAATACAGGCGGATGCCGCCCACGGCGCGCTGAAACAGGGCGACGATCTCAAGCCGGTCTTCGACCAGGTCTATAACAAAGTCGTGACGGCGCCGGCGAATGCGCTACAGCCGTTAATTCCGGCAGCGCAGGTATTTACCCAACAGCTGGTGCAGGTGGGTGATTTTATCGCTCAGCAAGAAACCCAGGTCAGCTTTGTGGCGAACGGTATTCAGTTCCCGACTTCGCAGCAGGCCAGTCAGTACAATACGCTGATTGGGCCGCTGGCCGCTCAGCACCAGGCCTTTAATCAGGCGTGGACCGCGGCAGTTAACGCGACGCGTTAACGGCTCTGACAGCCCGGGCAAGGCTTCACCTTAGCCCGGGTTTTCTTTTTTCACTTCTCACTTCACCTGTGGATTCACGCAGTTCTTCTCAACGTTGCCGTTCAGGGCATCAATCAGATTATCCACCGCGCAGGCCGCCATGTTATAGCGGGTTTCATGCGTGGCCGAGCCAATATGCGGCACGGCGACCACGTTTGGCATATTCAGCAGCGGGGAGTCTTTCGCCAGCGGCTCTTGTTCGAAAACGTCGAGGCCGGCGGCATGAATTTCACCTTCCTGCAGTGCGGCAATCAGCGCTTTCTCATCCACCACCGGGCCGCGCCCGGCGTTAATAAAGATGGCCGAGGGCTTCATTTTGGCAAACTGCGCTTTGCCGAACAGATGATGAGTCTCATCGGTCAGCGGCAGGATCAGACAGACAAAATCCGCTTCCTCCAGCAGGGTATCGAGATCGCAGTAGCGGGCGTTAAAGCGCTCCTCTGCCTGAGGGTGCTGGCGGCGGGCGTTGTAGAGGATCGGCATACCAAAGCCCGCGTGGGCGCGCTGGGCAAGCGCCATCCCGATACGCCCCATACCGACGATACCGAGGGTTTTATGGTGCACATCGTTGCCAAACCAGTCCGGACCGATGCTTTTGGTCCACTCGCCGGCCTTCACGCGGTTAGCCACCTCAACCACCCGACGCGCGGTGCTCAATACCAGCGCCATCACGGTATCGGCGACGGTCTCGGTCAGTACCGTCGGGGTGTGCATCAGCAGCACTTTACGCGCATTCAGCGCATCGACGTCGAAGTTGTCATAGCCGACGGAGATGGTCGAGGTCGCACGAAGCTTGGGCATTTTCTCCAGTAACGCGGTATCGACTTTTTCGCTGGAACCCAGCAGACCTACCGCTTCAGCGAACGCGTCGGCGTGCTGTGAAACGGTCTCCGGACGCAGGTTTTTCACCTGGGTGACGGTAAAGTGTTGTTCCAGACGCTGTTGCAGGTCGTCGGGAAGCGTTTTGTAGAGAATGACTGACGGCTTCATGCGGTTCTCCGTTGCGTTAAGGTTTCAGGCGTGACGTGCGCCGAGCGGAAGTTTTTGATTATTAGCAGGCTTAACAATCAAAGTAAGCCATACCGAGACGAAAAGCGCCACTCCCATGAAAATGTACGAGGCTGCGGGGCTGCCGGTGGTGCCGTTCAGGTAACCGACAAACCATGAGCCGAAGAACGAACCCAGCGCGCCCATGCTGTTAATCAGGGCCATGGCGCCTCCGGCGACGTTGCGCGGCAGCATCTCAGGAATGATGGCGAAGAACGGTCCGTAGGGGGCGTACATCGCCGCGCCGGCAATCACCAGCAGGGTATAAGAGACCCAGAAATGGTTGGCGCCAACGGCCCAGGAACCAATAAAGGCGAAGGCGGCAATCAGCAGCAGCGGCCAGACAAACAGCTTGCGGTTCTGCATTTTATCGGAGGCCCAGGAGACCACGATCATCGCGATGGTCGCCGCCAGATAGGGAACGGATGAGAGCCAGCCGACCTCGACCATGCCCATATTCTCGCCGCCGCTGCGGATAATTGACGGCAGCCACAGAACGAAACCGTAAACCCCGATGCTCCAGGCGAAATACTGCATGCACAGCAGGACAACGTTGCGCGAGCGGAAGGCTTCGCCGTAGTTGCGCACCGGTTTGATTCCCTGCTGTTCACGCTCCAGTTGCTCCTGCAACGCGGCTTTTTCGCTTTCCGCCAGCCAGTTGACCTGCGAAGGTTTGTCTTTTACCAGCACCCACCAGCAGAAGGCCCAAATCACCGCCGGAACGCCTTCGATAATAAACATTTCCCGCCAGCCGAAGGCCTGAATCAGGTAACCGGACACCACCGACATCCACAGCACCGTCACCGGGTTGCCGAGGATCAGGAAGGTATTGGCGCGAGAGCGTTCAGATTTAGTAAACCAGTTGCTGATGTAAATCAGCATCGCCGGCATGACCGCGGCCTCGACGACGCCGAGAATAAAGCGAATCGCCGCCAGCGCGGGAATATTGTGCACCATCCCGGTCAGAGAGGCGCAGGCGCCCCACAGGATCAGGCAGATAAAAATGAGTTTGCGTACGCTGCGGCGTTCGGCGTAAATCGCGCCGGGGATCTGAAAGAAGAAGTAGCCGAGGAAGAACAGCGCCCCCAGCAGGGAGGAGATACCTTTGGTGATCCCCAGATCTTCAGTAATACCGGCCGCCGAAGCGAAGCTGAAGTTAGCGCGGTCAAGATATGCCAGGCTATACGTGATAAACACGATAGGCATGATGTACCACCAGCGTTTTGTTGCATTCGTCGAACTATTCATAGGTTTGCCTCTGTGAGTGAGGTGACGCTCATCATAGAAAAGATCCGTTACGCCGCGCTGCATGTAGGGTACAGAACGGCCTGACGTTGTGCTGAATCTGCTTACTCGCCCAGCGCCTCACGCGTGGGTAAGCCTTCGCTATCGCCCTGGACCTGAATGGCCAGTGAGCCGATTTTGTTTCCGCGTTTCACCGCCTGCGGCAGCGGTTTTCCTTCCAGCAGGGCGCTAATCACCCCGACGGCAAAGCCATCGCCGGCGCCAACGGTATCGACGACGTTATCCACTTTTATCGCCGCAACGGCCCCCTGTTCGCCATCGGCGGTTTTATACCAGGCGCCGTCGGAGCCGGTTTTTATGATGACCGCGCGAACGCCGTGGCTGAGATAAAAGTCCGCAATGGCTTCCGGCGTTTGCTGGCCGGTCAGAATCATGCCTTCTTTCAACCCCGGCAGAACCCAGTCGGCCTGAAACGCAAGGCGGTTAAGCTTCTCCACCATCTCGGCTTCGCTTTTCCACAGCGTGGGCCGCAGGTTGGGGTCGAACGAAATCGTTTTTCCCTGCGCTTTCATGGGGCGCGCCGCGCGGTCCAGCAGGGCGTATGAGCTTTCCGACAGCGCGGCGGCCACGCCGCTTAAGTGCAGGTGACGGGCGCTGGCGAAGTATGATTCGTTAAAATCATCCGGCGACAGATGGCTGGCGGCAGAGCCTTTGCGAAAATATTCCACTATGGGATCGGTTCCATTTTCGACTTTAGATTTCAGCTGAAAGCCGGTAGCGTAGCGGCCATCGGTGCTCACGCCGCGGGCGTCGATCCCCTCTTTCGCCAGCGCGGTGAGGACGAAGCGGCCAAAGCTGTCCGCGCCGACGCGGCTTACCCAGCCGACGCTTAAGCCGAGGCGGGCCAGCCCGGTCGCGACGTTCAGTTCCGCGCCCGCCACGCGCTTCATAAAATGTTCTACTTCAGCCAGTTCGCCGGTTTCGGTGGCGACAAACATCGCCATGGCTTCGCCTATCGTGATGACATCTAACGCTTTTTGCATAACTTAATCCTCGCGTAACAGGTTGACGTAGCGGCGGGTCACGGCCGTCAGGTCATGGCCAGTCAGCGGAAATTCGATCCCGCGCGGGGCGTCTGCGGGCAGATTGTCGAGCAGCGCCAGCCAGCGCCCGGACGCTTCATCCGGCGGTACGGCGCGAAACTGCGAATGGTGCGGCTCAGCCGCCTTTACATGAATATAGCTGACGGCAGGCGCCAGGTGGCGCGCGGCCTCTTCCGGCGAGTCGCCAACCCATAGCCAGTTGCCCATATCAAAGGTGAGGGTGATCGGCAGCTGGTTAACCCGACAGGCGGCCTTGAAGCGCTGCATCGGCGCCAGCTGGCCGCAGTCGGTTTGATCGTTTTCCACCACCAGCGCCATGCCGCTCTCGCGCAGGATATCGCGCAGGGTGTCCAGATCGTTTTGGTGGGTAAAGCGGCCCAGCGAGAGCTTCAGCCACAGCGCGTTAAGGGTTTGCGCTTCCTGCAAAAAGTCGGCGAGGCGCGGGTTGAGCGAGCCGTCAGCGGTAAACAGGGCTTCCGGTGCGGAATAGCAAACCAGCAGGCCGCGGCGCTCAATATCGGCGGCCAGTTCCGGCAGGTGGTTCAGCTCATCCGCGCTGAACAGTTCCCGGCGGATCTCTACGCCGTCGGCGCCGGAGCCGGCGATAAATGGCAGGACGGCGGACTGCCCGCCCAGCGCTTTAACATGGTCATTCCCGTACGCGGCGGTAACGACAATAATCTTTCTGGCCATCCCAATACTCCCGACGATAATCTGATGCGTTGTTTATTAGGCTAGATGGTATCGGTTCCAAAGCAAAGGCCAGGATGTCTAATTTATGATCGCCATCACGAAGGATCGTTAGCGGGAGGTGGAGCCTCTGACGATCAGCTCGCCGGAGAACACCCGTTCGCAGACCGGGTCGTTGCTGCCTTCAATCCGACGCACCACCTGCTCGACGGCGGCGAAGCCAATCTGCCAGGTCGGCTGTTTGAGCGTGGTGATCCCCACGCCCGCCAGCTCGGCCCACTCCAGTTCATCGAAGCCCAGCAGGCCGATATCGCTGCCCCAAATCAGGCCAACGCGTTTAAGGGAGCGTGCCACTTGCAGGGTCAGCGCGCCGTTGGCGGAAATCACCGCCTTGCGCATGCCGCGATGGTGGGAGTGGAAGTGACGCAGGACGTTATCCAGCATCGCGCCATCGTTCAACGGTACTTCGGCGTTTTCCGCGACAATACCGGTATGGCGCAGGAGGGTCTGGCGAAACGCGCTCAGGCGCTCGCGGCGGGTATTGACCGAGCCGAGGGGTTCGCTAAGGAACAGCAGGGCTTCGAAGCCTTTTTCTACCAGGTGTTCGGTGGCGGTGGTGGCGGCCTGGGTATTATCGAGGCCGACGACATCGCAGGCGAATTCCGGAATTTTGCGGTCGATAAGCACCATCGGCAGCGCCGACTGCTGCAGGCGGTTGAGGCCGTCCTCGCGCATCCCGACCGCGTTGACCACGATCCCCTCCACCTGATAGCTGCGCAGCAGGTCGAGATAGTGCAGCTCCTGGTCCAGCTCATTGTTGGTATTACATACCAGCAGGGTAAATCCTTTTTCGCGACAGGCGGCTTCAATGCCGCTGAGCACGTTGACGGAGTAGGGGTTGGTGATATCGGCGATGATCAGGCCGATCAGCCGGGTGCGGCCATGCTTCAGGCCGCGGGCCATCAGGCTGGGACGATAGTCGAGCTCGGCAATGGCTTTTTCAATGCGCCCCAGCAGATCGTCGGAAAGCAGATGCTTCTCGCCGTTCAGATAGCGTGAAATGCTGGTTTTGCCGGTCTTTGCGGCTTTCGCCACATCGCTAATGGTTGCTCGCGCCGCTTTCGCCATGGTGGCTTCCTTTGCTGAAATCTGCACACACCTTAGCGCGAAAATTCGCTATATCAAGCATTTTGCCCGGCGAGTCGCCGGGCAAAGAGGGCATTACTGCAGCGGGCTGAGGGTAATTTCAACGCGGCGGTTCTGCGCTTTGCCTTCCGCCGTGCTGTTGCTGGCGATCGGGTTCGCCGGGCCCATACCGGTTGTGCGGATGCGATTAGCCGCCACGCCCTGGGTAATAAGCGCGCTGGCGACGCTCTCCGCGCGCTGCTGAGAGAGGCGCATGTTCAGATCCTGGCTGCCGGTGCTGTCGGTATAACCCACTACGTTAACGGCGGTTTTCTCATACTCTTTCAGCACCATCGCCACGCCGGTGAGGGTATTGGCGCCCGCGGGTTTCAGGTTGGCGCTGCTGCTGTCGAAGGTCACATTGTTCGGCATGTTCAGCACGATATTGTCGCCGTTTCGCGTCACGCTTACGCCGGTTCCCTGCATTTTCTCGCGCAGCTTCGCTTCCTGCACGTCCATATAGTAACCGATGCCGCCGCCCAGCGCCGCGCCGGCCGCTGCGCCGATCAGCGCGCCTTTGCCGCGGTCATGTTTGGAAGAGGAGAGCGCCCCAACGCCTGCGCCGACTAACGAACCAATGCCCGCGCCGATCCCGGATTTACCCGCTTCGCGCTCCCCGGTATAGGGATTGGTGGTACAGCCAGAAATGGCCAGTGCGCCGCTAACGACAGCCGCAATCATGAGTACGCGTTTTTTCATCTTATTTCCTTAATCCTTTTTATTCTTTGCCACAGCGACCGTGACGGTTGATTATGACGCCCGAAACCGGAGAAAATTCCGCAGAGAGCATCTCAATTTGTAAATAACATTGAACGGCTGAATAACGTGCCGTCACCACACCTGCTATCGCTGACCAGGAGCCCGCATTGCCAACCTCATCTGCTACCAAAACTATCCTGACCGCAGCCCATTGGGGGCCAATGCTGGTCGAAACCGATGGCGAGAACGTCATCTCTTCGCGCGGGGCGCTTGATACCCCTTTCCCCAACTCGCTGCAAACCGCAGTGCGCGATCAGGTGCATAGCAAAACCCGCGTACGTTATCCGATGGTGCGTAAGGGATTTCTCGCCTCGCCAGAAAGCCCACAAGGCGTGCGCGGGCAGGATGAGTTTGTGCGGGTGAGCTGGGAGCAGGCGCTGGATCTGATTCACGCCCAGCACCGGCGCATTCGCGAAAGCTACGGCCCGGCGTCGATTTTTGCGGGCTCCTACGGCTGGCGCTCAAATGGCGTGTTGCACAAAGCGGCGACGCTGCTCCAGCGCTATATGAGCCTGGCGGGCGGCTATACCGGGCATCTGGGCGATTATTCCACCGGCGCGGCCCAGGCGATCATGCCGTACGTGGTTGGCGGTAATGAGGTTTATCAGCAGCAGACCAGCTGGCCAATGGTGTTGGAACATAGCGATGTCGTGGTGCTGTGGAGCGCTAACCCATTAAATACGCTAAAAATTGCCTGGAACGCTTCCGATGAGCAGGGCATCCCGTGGTTCGATCGTCTGCGTCAGAGTGGGAAGCGGGTGATCTGCATCGATCCCATGCGATCGGAAACGGCGGAATTCTTTGGCGACGCGGCGGAGTGGATCGCCCCGCATATGGGCACCGACGTGGCGCTGATGCTCGGTATCGCCCATACGCTGGTGGAAAACGGCTGGCAGGATGACGCGTTTTTGGCCCGCTGCACCAGCGACTATGACGTTTTCGCCCGCTATCTGACCGGGGAGAGCGACGGAACAGCAAAAACGGCGGAATGGGCGGCGGCGATCTGCGGCATTAGCGCGGAGAAAATTCGCGAACTGGCACAACTTTTCCACGAAAACACCACCATGTTGATGTCCGGCTGGGGAATGCAGCGCCAGCAGTTTGGCGAACAAAAACACTGGATGCTGGTGACCCTCGCCGCCATGCTCGGCCAGATAGGCACCCAGGGCGGGGGCTTTGGCCTTTCCTATCACTTTGCCAACGGCGGCAACCCTACGCGCCGCGCGGCGGTGCTGGCCTCAATGCAGGGCAGCGTGGCGGGCGGGACCGATGCAGTGGAAAAAATCCCGGTCGCGCGTATCGTTGAAGCGCTGGAAAACCCCGGGGCGTCTTATCAACATAACGGTATGGAACGCCGCTTCCCGGATATCCGCTTTATCTGGTGGGCGGGCGGCGCCAACTTTACCCACCATCAGGATACCAACCGGCTGATCCGCGCCTGGCAAAAACCGGAGCTTATCGTCATTTCCGAATGCTTCTGGACCGCCGCGGCGCGCCATGCCGATATCGTGCTGCCCGCGACGACCTCATTTGAACGCAACGATATGACCATGACCGGCGACTACAGCAACCAGCATCTGGTGCCGATGAAGCGGGTGGTCGCGCCGCGCGATGAAGCGCGCGATGATTTCGAGGTCTTCGCCGACCTCAGCGAGCGCTGGGAAGCGGGCGGGCGGGAGCGCTTCACCGAGGGTAAAAACGATCTGCAGTGGCTGGAGACGTTTTACCAGATTGCCGCCCAGCGCGGGGCGGCGCAGCAGGTTACGCTGCCGCCGTTCGCCCGGTTCTGGCAGGATAATCAGCTGATTGAAATGCCGGAGAACCCTGAAAACGCGCGCTTCGCCCGCTTTGCCGCCTTCAGGGCCGATCCGCAGGCGAATCCGCTGAAAACCGCCAGCGGTAAAATTGAAATTCACTCGCCGACCATCGCCGGGTTTGCTTATCCGGATTGCCCGCCGCACCCGATGTGGCTGGAGCCGGACGAATGGCACGGCAATGCGCAGGAAGGCCAGCTCCAGGTGCTGTCAGCGCATCCGGCGCACCGCCTCCACAGCCAGCTCAACCATACGCCGCTGCGCGAACAGTACGCGGTGGCGGGCCGTGAACCGTTAACCCTTCATCCGCGCGATGCGCAGGCGCGCAATATCGCCGATGGCGATCTGGTGCGGGTATGGAATTCACGCGGCCAGGTGCTGGCCGGCGCGGTAGTGACCGACGGCATTCGTCCCGGGGTTATCTGCTTGCATGAAGGGGCGTGGCCCGATCTCGACCCTCAGGCGGGGATCTGCAAAAACGGTGCGGTGAACGTGCTGACCAAAGATATTCCGACATCGCGGCTGGGTAACGGCTGCGCCGGAAATACGGCGCTGGCCTGGCTGGAAAAGTATACCGGGCCCGAGCTTACGCTGACGGCATTTGATCCGCCGACCAATGCATAATCCAGGTCGGATGCTGGGTTTCATCCTGCCATGCGCAGTCTTCAATGCGGAAGCCCTGCGCATGGTAGAAATTCACCGCCTGAACGTTTTTCTGGTATACCTCAAGGGTTAGCCAACCGTAGTGTTTTTTGACTTCGCCGATCAGCGCGCTGCCGATACCCTGCCTGGCGGCATCCGGCGCGACGAACAGCGCGCCGATGAAGCGGGAATCCATCACGCTGATAAAACCCTTCAGCACGCCGTCCTGCTCCCATACCCAGGTTTGCGCGGAGGGCAGGTAAACGTCGCGCACTATCGCCAGGCTGTCATGCCAGTAGCTTTCGGCGATAAACGGATGCGCGTGGATCGTACTCTCAAGCCACAGCTCGAGCAGCGGGCCGGTTTCGTTAGCGTCCCAGTTACGAATCATCCTGGCCTCCTGAGCGACAGAAACAGTCGATGACGTGGTCGTTGACCAGACCGCAGGCCTGCATAAAGGAGTAGCAGATAGTGGAGCCGACAAACTTAAAGCCCCGTTTTTTCAGCGCTTTCGACAATGCGTCAGAAGCCGGGGTGGTTGTCGGGATCTCCGCCAGCGTGGCGGCGGCCGTCACCTGGGGGTGATTATCGACGAATGACCAGACGAAATCTGCGAAAGGTTCGCCATTTTTTTCCATCGCCAGGAAGGCGCGGGCGTTGCCGATGATGGCCTGAATTTTACCGCGATGGCGAATAATACCGGCGTCGAGAACCAGACGTTCAATGTCTTCTTCGTCCATTGCCGCGACGCGAACCGGATCAAACTGGTGAAAAGCGCGGCGGTAGTTTTCACGCTTTTTCAGCACGGTGATCCACGACAGTCCGGCCTGCTGGCCTTCGAGACAAATCATCTCAAACAGCTTGCGGGGATTCTTTTCAGCAACGCCCCACTCCTTATCGTGGTACTCAATGTATAAAGGATCCTGACTGACCCATCCGCAACGTTGCATCTGTCTCTCCCTTTTGTGATAAAAACTCAGTCGTTCAACTTGACGGCTGAAAGATAAAGATAATAGTTAATACAGGGTTATTATTCCCCAAGCAGGGATAGGACACCCATAAAAAAAACACAGCAACCTTGCCGTTTCGGCTCTTTTTGGAGTCGCATTAATGATAATAAAGAAATGCAATGGCCTCCGGGTATTCCTGGTCCCGGCGTGCGTATCCGTCTGGGCGTCGTGTGTTGCCGGGGCGAATGCCTGGCAACAGGAATATATCGCTATCGATACAAAAAGTAATACTGCGGAACGCTATACATGGGACAGCGATCACCAACCGCGCTATGAAGATATTCTCGCGGAGCGGATAAATGCGTCCGACGATCCTTCCGGACTGGCGTTTAATCAGGCGGTCTCTCCGGTGGATAGCGCACGCGGTATGAGCGTCGGCTGGAATTTCTCTCTGACCGAGGGGATGACGTCCGGCCCGGTCGCCAGTTTACATTCCGATCTGACGTCGCCGCCGCTTACCCGCAATGCGGCCGGAACCGGCTATGTGAATACGCTGGGCTGGCGGGTCGATTATCAGAAGCTATGGGGCGTACATCCGTGGGCTCAGGTGAGCTATAACCAGGAGTTGACGACGGATTTCGGCGGGGCGAACCGCGCGCAGGACGGTGCCTGGCGGGACGTGACGCTGGGCGCAGATATGTCGCTCAACTCTCATCTTGCCGCCTGGGCGGCGCTATCCCAGGCGGACAATTTACCCACCGGGGCAAACTATCTCTATTTAATGGGCGTGAGCGCCAATTTTTAATTTATTGCGGATAAGCTGGCGGCGCTTGTGATTCGGCTCATCCCTGAGCCTCACCCGGATGGGGCTGCGGCATGCCGCCATTTGCCACTCGAGTTATTCAGGCTAAATATGTAGCATAGTTGATACGTTTAATTTACTTTATCATTACAGTAATGACGCATCTTCCAGCGGTAGCGGGCACTAACTTTTCGATAAATCGTTAAGGCGTGAATGTTTTGCAATGTCATTCATTCCGCCTTTAATGCATTTCATTCCGCGGTAGCGGCAGCTCATGCCTTTTTTCCCCAGACTTACAGGGGACTTCGTTATGGTGGCGGCAGTTAATTATTCAGGACAACTGCTATGAACGCTGCAAACCGTCAATACACCCGCTGGCTTACGCTGCTCGGCACTATCATTACGCAATTTGCGCTGGGATCGGTTTATACATGGAGTTTGTTCAATAGTTCGCTTTCCGCCAAGCTGGACGAACCGGTAAGCCAGGTGGCGTTTTCATTCGGCCTGTTAAGCCTCGGCCTGGCGCTCTCTTCATCCGTGGCAGGTAAATTACAGGAACGTTTCGGCGTTAAACGCGTCACCATGGCTTCCGGCGTCCTGCTGGGCCTCGGATTCTTCCTTACCGCGCATTCAAACAGCCTGATGATGCTGTGGCTGAGCGCGGGTCTGCTGGTTGGGCTGGCCGACGGTGCTGGCTATTTGCTGACGCTGTCGAACTGCGTCAAATGGTTCCCGGAACGTAAGGGACTGATTTCGGCTTTTTCCATCGGTGCTTACGGGCTTGGCAGCCTGGGTTTTAAATTTATTGACTCCCATCTGCTGGCGACGGTCGGCCTGGAAAAAACCTTTATTATCTGGGGCGCTATCGTGCTGGTGATGATCGTTTTTGGCGCGACGCTGATGACAGACGCCCCGAACCACACCGCTACCGCCAACAACGGCGTCGTCGAAAATGACTTCACCCTCGCCGAATCGATGCGTAAACCTCAGTACTGGATGCTGGCGGTGATGTTCCTGACCGCCTGCATGAGCGGCCTGTACGTTATTGGCGTGGCGAAAGATATCGCCCAGGGGATGGTGCACCTCGATGTTGCGACGGCTGCCAACGCGGTGACGGTGATCTCTATCGCTAACCTGAGCGGGCGCCTGGTTCTGGGCATTCTGTCCGATAAAATGTCCCGCATCCGGGTGATTACCATCGGACAGGTTGTCTCGCTTATCGGTATGGCGGCGCTGCTGTTCGCTCCGCTGAACGCCATGACGTTCTTCGCCGCTATCGCCTGCGTGGCCTTTAACTTCGGCGGTACGATTACCGTCTTCCCGTCGCTGGTCAGCGAGTTCTTTGGTCTCAATAACCTGGCGAAAAACTACGGCGTGATTTATCTCGGCTTTGGTATCGGCAGCATCTGCGGTTCGCTGATTGCTTCCCTGTTCGGCGGTTTCTACGTGACCTTCTGCGTCATCTTTGCGCTGCTGATTCTCTCTCTGGCGCTTTCGACAACGATTCGTCAGCCGAAAAGTGAAATTTACCACCAGGCTCACGCCTGAAACCGGGTGTTATCCCGGCCCCGATGATTAATTCCCTAAGCTAATAGTGCCAATCCAACCAAATGTTTTGTAAATGTTTGGTTGGATCACATTCCCTCCTGATACTTTTTCCTTCCGCTGTGGTCTACTTATCGCGCTTTGTAGAGGTTTCTTATAACCAAGCTAAACGCACTTTATTAACCTGCTTACTTATATCGCTTAAGTCGGGCGGTTTTATCTCTTCGTTTTCCAGGTTTTTTGCATGAAATACATTAAAACGATGACGCAGCTGAAGCTCAGTATCTGGCTGGCGCTGTACATCGGCTGGTTTATGAACGCCGCCGTATTCTTCCGCCGCTTCGAGGGGTACGCTCAGGAGTTTACCATCTGGAAAGGACTCTCAGGTGCAGTTGAGCTGATAGGGACCTTTCTGGTCACCTTCTTTCTGCTGCGTATTTTGTCGCTGTTTGGCCGCCGGGTCTGGCGTATTCTCGCGACCATCGTCGTACTCTTCTCCGCCGCCGCCAGCTATTACATGACCTTCCTGAACGTGGTGATCGGCTACGGGATTATTGCCTCGGTGATGACCACTGACATCGACTTGTCCAGAGAGGTTATCGGCTGGCACCTGATTCTCTGGCTGGTGCTGATGAGCGCGCTGCCGCTGGTGCTTATCTGGAGCAACCGCTGTCGCTTCACCCTGCTGCGTCAAATTCGTACGCCCGGCCAGCGGATGAAGAATATTACTATCGTGCTGCTGGCTGGCCTGATGGTCTGGGGCCCTATTCGCTTGCTGGAGGTTCGTCAGAAGAACTTTGAGCGCAGTTCCGAAGTCGATCTGCCAAGCTATGGCGGGGTGGTGGCTAACTCCTATCTGCCGTCTAACTGGCTATCAGCGCTGGGGCTTTACGCGTGGGCGCAGGTGGACGAGTCTTCCGATAATAAATCCCTGATCAATCCGGCGAAAAAATTCACCTACGTTGAGCCGCAAGGGCTGGATGATACTTACGTGGTGTTTATCATCGGCGAAACCACCCGCTGGGACCATATGGGCATCCTGGGCTATAGCCGCAATACCACGCCTAAGCTGGCGCAGGAGAAAAACCTGGTCGCTTTCCGCGGATACTCCTGCGATACCGCCACGAAGCTGTCGCTGCGCTGTATGTTCGTTCGTCAGGGCGGGGCGGATGATAACCCGCAGCGGACGCTGAAAGAACAGAACGTCTTTGCCGTCCTGCACCAGCTCGGCTTTAGCGGCAACCTGTACGCCATGCAGAGCGAGATGTGGTTCTACAGCAACACGATGGCGAACAATATCGCCTATCGCGAGCAGATTGGCGCTGAGCCGAGTAACCGCGGCAAGAGCGTTGACGACATGCTGCTGGTGGATGAAATGAAGCGCGGTCTGGCGAAGAATCCGAATGGTAAGCACCTGATTATTCTGCATACCAAAGGATCGCACTTTAACTATACCCAGCGCTATCCGCGCAGCTTTGCGCAGTGGAAGCCGGAGTGCGTCGGCGTCGATAATAAATGCTCGAAGGCTGAGCTGATTAACTCGTACGATAACAGCGTGACCTACGTCGATCACTTTATCGTCAGCGTGCTGGATCAGCTGCGGGACAAGAAGGCGATTGTTTTCTATGCGGCCGACCACGGCGAGTCTATCAACGAGCGCGAACACCTGCACGGTACGCCGCGCAAGATGGCGCCGCCGGAGCAGTTCCGCGTGCCGATGCTGGTGTGGATGTCGGATAAGTATCTGGCGTCGCCCGACCACGCAGCTTCTTTTGCGCACCTGAAGCAGCAGGCGGCCATGAAGGTACCGCGTCGTCACGTAGAGCTGTATGACACCATTATGGGCTGTCTTGGCTATACTTCGCCGGACGGCGGGATTAACCAATATAACAACTGGTGCCACGTTCCTGACGCTGCGGCGAAGAAGGAGTAGCAGAGTGGCGAGTTTCTCGCCGCTTGAGCGACTTTTTCATAATAAGGCATTGACGGGTGTGTATCGCAGCAGTAAGATGCGCCCGCATTCGGTGATTGGCGCAGCCTGGTAGCGCACTTCGTTCGGGACGAAGGGGTCGGAGGTTCGAATCCTCTATCACCGACCAAATTCGAAAAGCCTGCTCAACGAGCAGGCTTTTTTGCATCTGAGGTTTGTGAGGATGAGAACCTCCGGGGGTAGAGGTTCGACTCGAGCGGAGCGAGAGAACGTTGCGACAGCAACGGCCCGCAGGGCGAGTCACGTAGTGGCGAGTTATCCTCTATCACCGACCAAATTCGAAAAGCCTGCTCAACGAGCAGGCTTTTTTGTTTCTGTCGTCCTTACTGATATGCAGCATCGTTTCCGGGAAATCCAGCCGTACTGCACACCGCTCCCGGGGGCGGCGCAAAGCGCCTTGCCCGGGCTACGGGTTCAGCGTTGTCTACGGGCCGGTAGCCCGGACAGATGCGTAGCATCGCCTCCGGGAAATCCAGCCGTACTGCACACCGCTCCCGGGGGCGGCGCAAAGCGCCTT
>ERZ827469.79-NODE-79-length-135172-cov-11.688174_pt1 | contig 135172 bp, 108 predicted proteins | sample MGYA00519917_ERZ827469 | MGnify/ENA primary metagenome ERZ827469 (study PRJEB31778, sample SAMEA3449314) | human gut metagenome | biome: human gut; feature: human-associated habitat; material: faeces | place: United Kingdom | collected 2010/2012 ... | reverse complement strand
CCTTGCGGACATGGCCAGTTCGTTGGCGCGAACGGCTTTATGCGCCTTTTCGACCCCACCGTCAAGCATTTTCCCACAAAAAATTTTGTATTCTTGCCCGCTTCCGGCGGATTATCCTACCAACATACCGGAAAGACACAGAAAAATGTTGGCATTTTTTCTTTCAGACACCATCCTCACCACACGCAAAGGCCAGCTGCAGGCAACACCAGGATGTCCCCGCCATGTCTCCAGCCCCATGCATCTCTGCGCGATCCCGGTGCAAAGCGGCAACGCTGCCCACGAGCCCCCTGGCAGGCACGTCTTCCAGCCTCACAGATTGCCCGGCCAGCCCGCAGACCCCTCTCAGCCAACCCATGCAGTACCGCCCTTCAGGGCGCTGCATCTCCCCAGACGGCACGCATCCGCACGGCCCCGTCCCCGGCCATGAAAAAAGCCGGGAAAGGTCTCCCCTTCCCGGCCTGTCGTGATCGATGGCCTAATCCCCCACGATCAGGGTGCTGCCCACGCGCAGGTTCTGGGCATCCACCCCGTCATTCCAGCGTTTGATGTCCTCCACCGAGACATCGTTCCTGCGGGCGATGCCCCACAGGCTGTCACCGGCCTGGACGGTATAGGTCCTGCTGCGGGGAGCACGGGAGGCCTTGCCCTTCTTCGCGCCCTGCGGTTCGGAAGAAGACGGACGCGCCGCCGCGGCACCGCCCTTGCCGGGGATGGTCAGGCGCTGGCCCACCTGCAGCTGGCTGGGGTCGTCGATATCGTTGCAGGCCTGCAGCTCGCTCACCGAGACGCCGAACTGCCGGGCCACGCCGTAGAGCGTATCGTTGGGCCGCAGCACATAGACGCCGCCCGAAGGTTCGGGCCTGCCGCGTTCCTGCCTGTCCCGGCCGGACGAACGTCCTTTCCGCGGGGGCGTCCCGTCCGCCGCGGCCACGGCCGAAGGCGACATGGGCACGCCGCGCGGCAGCAGCAGGGTATCCCCGGTGTAGATCTTCTTCTTTTCGGGGTTGGCGGCCTGGATGCGTTCCAGGGGCACGCCGCTGCGCTTGCTGATCCGGGCCAGGGAATCGGACGAGGTCTGCACCCTGGTGGGACGCCAGTTGGCGAAGGCCGAGGCCAACGGCGAGCGCAGGAAGGCCTGGGCCTGGGCCTCGTTCTGGAGCGGCACATAGACGAAGGTGGAACGCTCGGTGGACGAGATGGTCCGCTTGTGGTGCAGGTTGTAGCCCTGGAAGCTTTCCCAGCTCAGGCCGCAGGCACGGCTCAGGGCCATGAGGTCGGTACCGGGGCGGGCCGTCAGGCGCCGGACCGGGGCGGGCTTGTCCTGGTCCACGGGGGTGAAGCCCAGCTGGGGCAGGTTGCGCATGATCTTGCTCATGGCCAGGAAGCGCGGCACATACTGCACGGTCTCGGGCCGCAGGCGGGCTTTTTCGTCCAGCTTGTGGTTGCGTTCCACCACCTCATAGAAATTCCGGGCGCCGGTGCCTTCCTTGGCCCGGCTCATCTTGCCCTCACCGGCGTTGTAGGCGGCGATGGCCGTGGGCCAGTCGCGGAAATCCCCGTACAGTTTCTGGAGATAGTCGGCGGCGGCCTCGGTGGCGCGGTAGGGGTCCAGACGTTCGTCCAGCCACCAGTCCTGGGTCAGGCCGTACTTCATGCCGGTATAGGGCATGAACTGCCAGGCGCCCAGAGCCCCCACGCGGGATTCCGCATCGGGGCGGTAGCCGCTCTCCACCAGGGCCAGATAGGCCAGCTCCTCAGGCATGCCGCGCGAACGGAAGACCTTGCGGGCGTAGCCCAGATAGGGCTCGGCATTGCGGGAAAAGACGCTCATGGTCCCGCGCCCCTTGCGCAGGAAGTGCTTGTACTGCAGGACGACATCCGGCATGGAGGCCTTGTGGATGTCGCGGTCGATGCGGGCCGTGTTCTGGAAGGCGGCCAGTTCCGCAGGGGTCAGCGGCTCGCCGCCCTCGTCGCCGGGGATGATGAGGGACGGCATGGAAAGGGGCTGTCCTTTTTTCTGTTTGCTGCCGCAGCCGCCCGCCAGCAGCAGGCAAAAGGCCAGAACACAGAGCACCCCCAGACGTGCGCGGCCCCTGCCGGGCCAATCAGGAACGAACATGCTTACTCCCGTGCCCCCGGCTTGCCATGTGCCGGGAAGCTGCGTACACAAAAAAGGATCGGGACCTTTTCCCGATCCCTCCCTGCAACAACGCCCCCAATCATGCCGGAGACGCCATGAATCAAACTTCCGAGACCCCGCTCCTGCCGGGCATGAAGCCCGTGCTGGAACTTTTGCGGACCGACCCGCAGCGCATCGACCTCGTCTTTTGCAAAAAAGGCCTGCGCACCCGGGATGCCCAGGACGTGCAGCAGCTGTGCCGCCAGAGCGGCGTGCGCTTCAGTCTGGTGGATCAGGCGGCCCTGGACAGGCTCTGCCGCGAGGCCGCCCAGCAGAACGGCAGCGAGGCCGCGCCGCTCAACCATCAGGGCGTGGTGGCGCGCCTGACGGCCACGGATTTCCGTGACCTGGCGGACGTGCTGCGGGCCGCGTCTGAAGCGCCCCTGCCGCTGGTGGTGGCCCTGGACCAGGTCCAGGACCCGGGCAACGTGGGCACCCTGTGCCGCACCCTGTATGCCTTGGGCGGCGCGGGCGTGATCCTGCCCCGCCACAACAGCGCCTATCTGGGCCCTGCGGCCCATCGCGCCGCTGCCGGGGCCCTGGAGCGCCTGCCCGTGGCCCGGGTGACCAACCTGGCCCATGCGCTGGACGAGGCCGAGGAGGCCGGGTTCAGCATCTACGGCGCGGGCTGCGGCCCCGACGCCGCCGATGCCTTCGAGCATGCCATGCAGCTGCCCGCCGTGCTGGTACTGGGCAATGAAGACAAGGGCCTGCGCCCCGGGGTGGCCAAACGCTGCGGCCGGATGCTGCGCATCCCGCTGGCGCGCAGGTTCGATTCGCTCAACGTGGCCCAGGCAGGGGCCATCCTGCTGGGGCTGGCCGCCATGCGCCGCCCGGGATAGCAAACACAAGCCCCTGCGCCGCATGCTGGGGGAAAAATAGCTTGGCCGCCAACAGGCGTCAACAGGAAAGGCCGCCGGCAGCGCGGCCGGCAAGGGGGCTCCCGGCGGGACAGCGCCGCGGCTGTCCACGGGCCCCTTCCCCCCAGGGGGCCGCAGGACATCCCCTTCCCCGCCCAGGCCGCAAGCGCAAAAAAAGGAGCCTGTCATGACAGGCTCCTCGCATATCCTCGTGATGGTCCGTCAGGCAGTGACCTTGGGCGGACGGGGGCCGAAGATGTCCGTACCTATGCGCACCAGGGTGGCCCCTTCGGCCACGGCCGCGGCAAAGTCGCCGGACATGCCCATGGAAAGATGGGGCAGCGGCAGGCCGGTGCGCGCCCGCAAGTCCTCGCGCAGGCGGTACAGGCGGGCAAAGTAGGGCCGCGCGGCCTCGCCAGCGTCAAAGACGGGCGGCAGGCACATGAGCCCCTGCAGCTCCAGATGGGGGCAGTGCGCCAGCACATGCTCCGCCAGTCCGGGCAGGGCATCGGCCATGATGCCGGCTTTCTGGGGCTCCTCGCCCACATTGATCTCGCACAGCACGGGCTGGACCACGTCCAGCGCGGCGGCGCGCTTTTCCAGCGCATCGGCCAGCTTGACGGAATCCAGGGTGTGCACCAGGGCAAAGGCCCCGGCCACCTGCGCGGCCTTGCGGCTCTGCACATGGCCGATCATGTGCCAGCGGATGTCACGGCATTGGGGCTGGTCCACCAGCTCCTGCCGTTTCTGCAGGGCTTCCTGCACATAGTTCTCGCCAAAATCCACCTGTCCGGCGGCAGCCACACAGGCCACGTCAGCGGCCGGATGCAGCTTGGAAACAGCGATCAGGCGTACCTCTTCCGGCGTGCGGCCGGCACGGGCGACGGCCTCGCCCAGCCGCTCCAGCACGGAACGGTAGCGTTCACGCAAGGCGGAATCATCCATCATCATGCTTTCCTCTACAGGGATTCGGCCCCCATGCCCAGCTCGCGCAGGAAGGCCGCGTCTTCCGTCCAGTTCTCCCGGACCTTGACCCACAGTTCCAGATGCACCTTGCCGCCGATGAGCTCGCGGATGTCCTGACGGGCCTCCATGCCCACCTGCTTCAGCACCGAGCCGCCGCGGCCGATGACCATGCCCTTGTGCATGGGACGGGCCACATAGATGACGGCGTGGATGATGGTCTGTTCACGCTCGGGGTCTTCTTCCCAGTTCTCCACCTCCACGGCGATGCCGTAGGGCACTTCCTGGCGCAGGTGCAGGAAGAGCTTCTCGCGCACGATCTCGGCGGCCATGAAGCGCACCGGCGCGGTGGAGATCTGGTCCTCGGGGAACTGGGCCATGCCCTCGGGCAGCTGCTTCTTGATGAGCCTGGCCAGTTCGGGCAGGCCGTCCTTGTTCAGGGCCGACACCGGGAAAATCTCGGCACGGGGCCACATCTCGTTGAGACGGGTCAGCAGGGGCAGCATGCGGCTCTTGTCGGCGAACAGGTCCACCTTGTTGGCCACCACCACCATGGGGCGCTCGTCGCTGGCCAGGGCCTCGGCCACGGGCGCCAGGTCCCGGTCCAGATATTCGGGATGGCGGATGTACAGGTGGGCGTCCAGCACGGGCATGATGACATCGGCCTGGCCGAGGCTCTGCCACACGGCCTGGATCATGGTCTTGCTCAGGCGGCCGCGCACCTGCGACAGGCCGGGCGTGTCCATGAAGATGGCCTGGGCATCGCCGTCCGTCAGGATGCCCACGATCTGGTTGCGGGTGGTCTGGGGCTTGGGCGTGACGATGGTCACCTTCTGGCCCATGAGACCGTTCAGCAGGGTCGATTTGCCGGCATTGGGCGGCCCCATGAGCGCCACCCAGCCGCAACGGTAGTTCTGACCGTTCATTGTCTTTCCTCGTATATATGTCATGAAAAAATGCGTGTCTGAGCCCTGTCTCCCATATCCGGCGCGCCTGGTCAAGCGCGGGGAAGGGGCGCAGGCCGCCGCGGGGCGGCGCATGACAGGGCGGGACGGGGATGACGGCGGCGCCGTCACGGGGAGCGGACAGGGAAACGGGCCGGCACAGGCGGGGACGGCCGGGACGGAAAGGGGCCTTGCGCGCATGATCCACGCGCCTGCCGCGCGGCCGGAGCCGGGCGCGGACGTCCGCGAGGCGGCCGTGCGCCCTGACGGAAAGGACGATGCCCCTGGGCTGCCGGAGCGGCAGGCATCAGAGCCGGGGGTCGTCCCCCGAGACCTTTCTGCCCGTACGGGCCTCCAGCCAGGCCCGGATGCGGGCATGGGAGGCGGCCCGCACCTGCTTTTTCTCTTCCATCATGCGGGCATCGGCCTGACGCAGCAGCACATCGGGCGGCACGGAACCGTCGTCCGAATCGGCCAGGCCGAAAGCAAGTTCCAGCGGCAGGCCGCCGCCGGCATTCCAGGCCTCCAGGGCCTTGCGGATGATGGCCAGACGTTTGCGCACCACGCTGCCGGGGCAGGAGAGCACCAGTACGAACTCGTCCCCGCCCAGACGCGCCAGACAGTCTTCCTGCCGGATATGCCGCGAAAGCTGCTGGGCCGCGGTACGCAGCAGTTCGTCACCGGCATGGTGCCCGAGATGGTCGTTGATCATCTTCAGGCCGTTGACATCGGCCATGAGGATGCACAGGGGGCCCCGGCGCAGGCGCAGCTGCTGCAGCAGCCCGTCCAGATGGTAACGGTTGTAGACACCTGTCAGGGAATCCACACGGATCTTCTCTTCCAGCACATTGCGGTCGTGCTGCAGGGAACTGATGTCCGTATGCATGCCCACGATGCGCAGGGCGTGTCCCCGGCTGTCCCGGCTGGTCACGCAGCCGCGCCCCAGCACCCACAGCCAGGAGCCGTCGGCCTTGCGGATGCGGTAGGTGCAGGCAAAGGAGTCCCCCTCCGCGGGAGACGCCGCCACCCGCATCTGCATGGTCACTGTCTTTTCGTAATCGTCAGGATGCACGGCGCGTGTCCAGGATTCCAGCTCGGGGGGGAAGGTCTCGGACGTGTGTCCCAGCATGGCCAGATAATTCTGGCTGTAATAGACCTTGCCGGTGGTGGCGTCCCAGTCCCACAGGCCGTCGCTGCAGGCATCCATGGCCAGCAGCAGGCGGTCGGCGCCGCCCACCGTGGCGGCCTTGCCCGCCAGGAAGGGCGCCAGACTGCCCGAGACCACCAGGGCCCGCCCGTCTCCATCCCGTTTCAGGACAGAGGCCGTCAGCAGCAGGGGCAGCTCTTCGGAACGGGAGGGCATCAGCAGCAGGGTCTGCCGTCCCGAACACAGGGGGATGTCCAGCCAGCGGCGCAGGCGCGCCAGTGTCCCCGCTGCCCGGTAACGGCGGCGCAAAAGGCGCAGGCCCCCCTTGTCCAGCGGCCCCGCCACGGGGCGCAGGCCCAGCAGGACGGCACCGCGGACGTCCAGCAGCAGGTCCCCTTCTTTCCGGGCATAGGTCCAGTAGCCGGCGTCGTCCCCCATCGACAGGGAAATGTCGTCCAGCAGGTCGATCGTGGCAAGGACCGTCCGCGGCCTGCCGTCGGCGCCGCACCGGATGACGTGCAGCGCCTCGCGGACCCGCCTGCCGTTGCAGGCATAGGAACAGGTCTGGCAGCCGGGGCTCTTCCCGGCCAGGACCATCTGGCGCTGGCGTTGCAGGGAACGGCGCTGGGGTTCCGGCAGCCGGTCCAGGAAGGCCGTCATGGTCTGCGGCGCCGTCTCCGGTGCCAGTCCCAGCAGGAGCAGGGCCGGCGAACAGAAGATGAGCCTGTCCGTCGGGAGGTGCCAGGTGAAACAGGGGGCGGAATGGGTAGGAAACGACACGGTCCCTCACTTGTTTCGGGGATGCGGAGCGTGGCATTACCCTATCATAAATTGATATAAAAAATCAACTTTGCGATATTTTCCTGTCCTGCCGGGCTGTTATCAAAAACTGTTATCACAGCCCCCGCCCCTGGGCCGCCTCATCGGGATAGAGGCTTTCCATATGGGCCAGGAAGGAGGCGTAGCGGTCCTCCAGGATGGCCCGGCGCGCCTGCCTGACCACGTTGAGGAAGTAGGTCAGGTTGTGCAGGGAGTTGAGGCGGAAGGCCAGCAGCTCCTTGCTGACGTACAGATGGCGCAGATAGGCACGGGAGAAGGTCCGGCAGGTGTAGCAGTCGCAGGCCGGATCCAGGGGGCTGTCGTCCTCGGCGTATTCCCTGCGCTTGATGTTGATCTTGCCCAGCGAGGTATAGAGCGTGCCGTTGCGCGCGTTGCGGGTGGGCAGCACGCAGTCGAACATGTCGATGCCGGCATTGATGCCGTGGGCGATGTCCAGGGGCGTGCCCACGCCCATGAGGTAGCGGGGCTTGTCCTTGGGCAGCCGGGGCGCCACTTCGTACATGAAGTCGTAGAGCATGTGCTTGCTCTCGCCCACCGAAAGGCCGCCGATGGCGAAGCCGTCGAAATCGTGGCAGCACAGCTCCTCGATGGAGCGCTGGCGCAGGTCCTTGAAAAAACCGCCCTGGGTGATGGCGAACAGCAGGTTCCGGCCGCTGCCCTGCGGATAGGCCGCACGGGCGCGCAGGGCCCAGCGCGTGGTCAAGGCCAGGGACTTTTCCGTGTAGGCATAGTCCGCGCCGTAGGGCACGCATTCGTCCAGCACCATCATGATGTCGGAATTGAGGTTGCGCTGGATGCCCACCACGCTCTCGGGCGTGAACAGATGCCTGGAGCCGTCCAGATGGGAACGGAACTCCACGCCTTCCTCCCGGATCTTGCGCAGGGAGCTCAGGCTGAAGACCTGGAAGCCGCCGCTGTCGGTGAGGATGGCGCCGGGCCAGGAGGCAAAGCCGTGCAGGCCGCCGTGCCGGGCCACCAGCCCGTCCCCGGGGCGCAGGTAAAGATGGTAGGTGTTCCCCAGGATGATGGGCGCGCCGATGGCGGCCAGATCGTCCGGCGCGATGGCCTTGACCGAGCCCACGGTGCCCACGGGCATGAAGATGGGCGTGGGGATGACGCCGTGCGCCGTGCGCACCAGACCGGCGCGGGCCGCATTGTCGCTGTGTTCGAGTGTATAGACGGATTGTGTCATGGCGGGCAGACTAGCCGGATGGACGCGGAAAGACAAGCCATCCGGCCCTGTGATTTTTTGCCTGACATACCAGGGTGTTGCCGGAATCATGACAGACTTTTCTTGTGCCTGCCGGACAATGCTGCTATGCTTTCCCCCTGTTTTTCATCCGAGGAGCCGTCATGAGCTGCACTTTCACTCCTTCCCGCTGTCATATCCGCCTGGGGGCCCTTGTCCGCAACTTCAGCCGCATGGGCCGGCCCGGCAGCCTCATGCCCGTCATCAAATCCGACGCCTACGGCCACGGCATGACCGAAGTGGCCCACGCCCTGGACGCCGCCGGCGCCCGCCACTTTGCCGTGGGCACCGTGGCCGAAGGGGCCTGCCTGCGCCAGGACGGCCTGGCCCAGCTCATCCTGCCCCTGCTGGGCTGCCTGGACGATGAGGACTGGCAGCAGGCCAGTGCCTGCGGCCTGACGCCCCTCGTCACCGGCTTCGAGGCCCTGGAAAAGGCCGCCGCCCTGGGCAACCCCGCCGACCCCTGGGGCGTGGCCATCAAACTGGACACGGGCATGAGCCGCCTGGGCTTCGGCGCGGAAGACATCCCGGCCCTGCTGGAACGCCTGCGCGCCTGCCCCGGCCTCAAGCCCATCCTGGCCGTCTCGCACTTCCCCTGTGCCGACATGCCGGAAAAGGAAGATTTCACCCGCCGCCAGCTGGAAAAGTTCACGGCCATGACCGACAGCCTGCGGGCGGCCTACCCGGAGCTCAGGCGTTCCCTGGCCAATTCGGCCGGGACCATGGGCTGGCCCGGGAGCCGCTTCGAGCTCTGCCGCCCCGGCTTCTCGCTCTATGGCGGCAACCCCTTCCGGGGCACGGCCTGGGAAGGACGCGGCGCGGGCCTGGAACCCGTCATGGAAGTGAGCGCCCCCCTGCTGCAGGTGCGCCACCTCAAGCCCGGTGAAGGCATCTCCTACGGGCAGACTTTCATCGCCCCGCGCGAGATGCGCGTGGCCGTGGTGGGCGCGGGCTATGCCGTGGGCTATCCCCGCGGCGCCTCCGGCCGCATCCATGTGCTGGTCAACGGCCGCCGTGCGCCCCAGGTGGGCCGCATCTGCATGGGCATGTTCATGGTCGACGTCACGGGCCTTCCGGCGCGCGCCGGTGACACGGCCTGGCTGCTGGGCGGCCCTGCCGCGCCGGGCGAGACGCCCGTCGGCATCGACGAGCTGGCCGGAGCCTGCGGCGGCTTCGCCTACGAGCTGCTCTGCCTGCTGGGCCAGGGCAGCCCGCACGTGTACCACAAATAGGGCGGGAGCGCGGCCCCGGCGCAGCGTGCCCGTCCCTCACGCGGGGCAGGCCTGCCCGTGGCCCGCGGGAACGCTCCCGCGGCCGCCCCCCAAAAAGATTTTTCCGCCGCTTTTGCGGCCAAAAACTTGACAGGCGCGCCGCTTGCGGCTATAGAGCGTCTTCCCTTGCTCGTACCAGAGGGGTACGGGCTGTCAGTCCAAAAGGAGATAACCATGCGGAAATTCGAAACCCTGCTCCTCCTTTCGCCGGAGCTGTCCGCCGAGACCCGTGAGGGCATCCTGACCGCCCTGACCGGCGTGGTGGAACGCGAAAACGGCGTCATGGAAGAAGTGGATCACTGGGGCATGCGCGATCTGGCCTACCCCGTGCGCAAGCAGATGCGCGGCTACTATGTGCGCCTCGTGTACCAGGCTCCCGCCGAACTGGTGGCCGAACTGGAACGCAACGTGCGCATCACCGACGGCATCTTCAAGTTCGTGACCGTCAAACTGGCTGAAGAAGTGGAGGTCGCGTAATGGCTTTCAAGAAGAAGTTTGCCCCCCGTCGCAAGTTCTGCCGCTTCTGCGCGGACAAGGATCTGCCCCTGAACTACAAGCGCCCCGACATCCTGCGCGACTTCATCACCGAACGCGGCAAGATCATCGCCCGCCGCATCACCGGTACCTGCGCGCACCATCAGCGCCTGCTGACCCGCGAGATCAAGCGTGCCCGCCAGATGGCCCTGCTCATCTACACCGCCACGCATGATTCCACCGTCAAGAAAAAGAGCATGATCTAAGGAGGCGCACATGAAACTGATACTCCGCGCCGACGTGGAAAATCTCGGCAACCTTGGCGACGTCGTCACCGTGAAGCCCGGCTACGGCCGCAACTTCCTGCTGCCCCAGGGCCTGGCCATGGTGGCTTCCGAAGCCAACATGAAGGCCTTTGAACTGGAACGCAAGAAGCTCCAGGAACGCATGGACGCCCTGCGCGCTGACGCCCAGGCCCTGTGCGCCAGGCTGGAAGCCCTGGAAGTCGTCATCCCCATGCATGTGGGCGACAACGACAAGCTGTACGGCTCCGTGACCAGCAGCATCATCGGCGATGCCCTGACCGCTCTGGGCGTGGATGTGGACCGCCGCCGCATCCTCATGGACGCCCCCATCCGTACCCTGGGTGAACATCCCGTGCGCGTGCGCCTGCACGCCAGCATCGTGGCCACCGTGCCGGTGAAGGTCATTTCCGACCATCCCGTGGTGGAAGAAGAAGCCCAGCCCGAAGCCGAAGCTCCCGCCGCCGAAGCCGAATAAGGCAGGCGTCGGCCTTCCGGCCCCATGCTGACCGAAGCCCCGCTCGACGAGCGGGGCTTTTTTCGTGCCCGCGGCCGTCCCCGGCCCCTGCCCGCGGGACGCGGCCCCGTGATTGACAGTCCCGTGCGCACACCGTATCCCTGTCAGGCAACATCCCTCATCCCGAACCCGCGAGATCATCATGGCCAGCAACGAATCCTTCGGCCCCGCTTCCGCCCAGCCCTCCCGCCCGTCCGGCGCGCCCCGCAGCCCCGAGACCGGCGACCGCGCCCGCAACGCGGAGAACGACCTGCTGCGGCGCGTGCCGCCCTACAGCCCCGAAGCCGAACAGGCCGTGCTGGGCGGCATCCTCATGCGGCCCCAGCTCATGCACGTCATCGTGGACCTCATCGCCGACACGGATTTCTATCTGCCGGCCCATGCCACCATCTTCCGGGCCTTCCTGGACCTGTACCGCAAGAGCGCGCCCATCGACCTCATCTCCACCGCCGAACAGCTCAAGAGCAGCAATGCCCTCGAAGAGGCCGGCGGGGCCGTCTATCTGGCCGACCTGGCCCAGGCCGTGGTCTCCGGCGCCAATGCCGAATATTACGCCACCATCGTGCGTGACAAGTCCCTGCAGCGCGGCCTCATCAATGCCTGCTCGTCCATCATCAGCAACTGCTACGACGCCTCGCGCGAGGTGGGCAGCCTGCTGGACGAGTCCGAACAGGCCGTGTTCGCCATCTCGCAGCGCACCACGGGCCGCGACTTCACCGGCGCCCGCGAGCTGGTGGACAGCGTGTTCGAGAACCTGTCCAAACTGGCCGACTCCCGCGACGTCATCACCGGCGTCACCACCGGCTACAGCCGCCTGGACAAGCTCACCGCCGGGCTCCAGCCCTCGGACCTCATCATCGTGGCCGCCCGTCCCAGCATGGGCAAGACGGCCTTCTCGCTCTGCATGGGCCTCAATGCCGCCATCCGCCAGGGCGTGCCCGTGGCCGTGTTCTCGCTGGAAATGAGCAAGGAGCAGCTCATGCAGCGCATGCTGGCCGTGTGGGGCAAGGTGGACATGTCCAAGCTGCGCCGCCCGGCCCTGCTCAACGACGCCGACTGGAGCAACCTCTACGCCGCGGCCGACGTCATCTCGCGCGCGCCCATCTACATCGACGACACCCCGGCCCTGACCACCCTGGAGCTGCGCGCCCGCGCCCGCCGCCTCAAGGCCGAAAAGGGCCTGGGCCTGGTCATCGTGGACTACCTCCAGCTCATGCGCACCAGCCGCCGCACCGACTCGCGCGAGCTGGAGATCTCGGACATCTCCCGCTCCCTCAAGGGCCTGGCCAAGGAGATGAACGTGCCCGTGGTGGCCCTTTCGCAGCTCAACCGAAAGGTGGAGGAGCGCGGCGACAAGCGCCCCATGCTCTCGGACCTGCGCGAATCGGGCGCCATCGAGCAGGACGCCGACGTCATCATGTTCGTCTACCGCGATGACGTGTACAAGTTCACCAAGCCCGCCGACCGGCCGGTGCAGGGCATCGCCGAGATCATCATCGGCAAGCAGCGCAACGGTCCCGTGGGTGTGGCCGAGCTGCTCTACATGTCTCCCTATACGGCCTTCGAGGACCTGGCCCCCGACTGGGCCCCCTCGGAAACGCCGCAATAGACGGGATGCCCCCGCCGGGGAAAGGCTCCGTTATCCCGGGGGCCCCGCGTGGCCCCGGCGGCCGTCCCTGCCCCGTGGCGCAGCGGCCTGCGCCGCCCTGTTTTTGCCCTTTTCCGGCGCTTCCCCCTCCGGGCGCGCGCTGTTCCCTTCCCGGTGCGAGGTTGTGCGCTCAACCAGCATTTTTCCAGCCATCCCGGCACCTTTGGACAAAGAAAAAACATTTTGTGAAAAAAAACGCGAACAGCGGTCCATTCCCCTCTTCTTTGCCTGATAATTCAGCCTGTTCGCCCTCCCGGACGGCCCCGGAAACCAGGGGAAAAAAACCGGAACATCAAGAAATAACGGACTTTTTTCGCCAGTCTGCGTTGACAAGCCCCGCAAAGCATGTTTCTGTTTTCTCAAGTGCTGCAGGTCTTCAAGCTGTTTTGGGGATCACATGCGGTGTGTCTGTCACTTTCGAGAGGGTGTTTTTTCATGTCCAAGTCCATCTATGTTGGGAACCTCCCCTGGGCCGCTACTGAAGAACAGGTGCTGGATCTTTTTGCCGAATACGGCAAAGTTCTGTCGGTGAAACTGGTCAGCGACAGGGAAACCGGCCGTGCCCGCGGCTTCGGCTTCGTGGAAATGGAAGACGGTGAAGCTCAGGCTGCCATCGAAGCTCTGGATAACTACAGCTTTGGTGGTCGCACCCTTCGCGTCAACGAAGCCAAACCCCGCGCCCCGCGTCCTCCCCGCTACTAGGGATTTCCCGCGGACATAAGAAACGCCCCGGGTGCATCGCTTCCGGGGCTTTTTTTGTCGGCGAAGGACGGGGACGGACACCCCCGGAAACAGCACACCCCGCCACCGCCCGGCGCACGGGCGGGCCCCTGCCCGCCTTGCCGAGCGCGGCAAATTCTGCCATGATGCGAAAGACGTGCCGGAAGTACCGCACGAAGCAATCTTAATGAGGAGGCTTGCATGCTCAATCCCAAACAGTGTGTTCTCTACAGCGGCGGCGCTGCCGGGACCGAACAGTTTTTCGGCGCTCTGGCCGAAGGCTGGGGCATCGAAGAAGTCAACTACAGCTTTGAAGGTCATCAGATCGAGCGCAAGCGCGGCGTGCGCGTGCTTACCTCCGAAGAGCTGGCGCTCAAGGACGTGAGCCTGACCTACGTCTCCAAGCTCATGAACCGCGAATATACCCGCGCCCCCATCTTCCGCAAGGTGCTGCAGTCCATCTGCTGGCAGGTCAGCAGCGGCAACCAGGTCATCGTCATCGGTGCCATCCAGCCCGACAACACCGTCAAGGGCGGTACCGGCTGGGGCGCCGAATTCGCCAAGATCTGCAACAAGCCCCTGCTGGTGTTCGACCAGCCCAAGAACGGCTGGTTCACCTGGAACAAGGAAGTCTGGGCCCCGGTGGAAAAACCCGTCATCGAGCATGCCCACTTTGCCGCTACGGGCACCCGCTTCCTGGAAGACAACGGCCGCGACGCCATCCAGGACCTCTTCGCCCGCTCCTTCAACCGTTAAGCCGCGCGCAGCCCAGGCTGCCGGGCCTTTTTCGGGCGCATCCGCCGCGCTTTCACAGGCGCGGCGTTTTGCGTCCTGCGAGGAATCCATGGCCCAGCAATTCACCGAAACAGAACGTGCCGTCCTGCGTATCGTGCAGGCCGACCTGCCCGACTCCCTGACCCCGTATGCCGACATCGCCCGCACCGCGGGCTGCACGGAGGAGGAAGTCCTCGATCTGCTCTCCCGCCTCAAGCAGAGCGGTGCCATCCGCCGCTTCGGGGCCAGCATCAAACACCAGAAGACCGGCTGGAACCACAATGCCATGATAGGCTGGAAAGTGGCCCCCGAACTGGTGGAGGAATGCGGCACCATCGCCGCCCGGCACAGCCGCATCTCCCATGTCTACTACCGCCCCAGCGCCGCTCCCGACTGGCCCTACGAGCTGTACACCATGGTGCACGGCCGCAGCGAGCAGGAATGCCTCGACGTGGCGCAGGAACTGATCGCCACCACTCCCCTGCGTGAATACGCCATCCTCAAGAGCCTGAAAGAGCTCAAAAAAATCTCCATGACCTATTTTTAGGAGCCTGACGCCAATGGACGACACATCCCGCGCGCTTTTTGAAAAAGCCTGCCAGCTCATCCCCGGCGGGGTCAACAGCCCCGTGCGCGCCTGCCACAACGTGGACAGCCTGCCCCTTTTCATCGCCGAAGCCCACGGCAGCCACATCACTGATGTGGACGGCCGCGAATATATCGACTTCATCCTCTCCTGGGGCCCCATGATCCTGGGCCACGACCACCCCGCCGTCACCGCCGCCGTGCGTGAGGCCGCCGGGCGCGGCACCAGCTACGGCGCTCCCTGCCCCGATGAAGTCACCCTGGCCGAGGAAGTGGTGGCCGACATGCCCAGCCTGGAGATGGTGCGCATGGTCAACTCCGGCACCGAAGCCACCATGAGCGCCCTGCGCCTGGCCCGCGGCGTCACCGGCCGCGACAAGGTGCTCAAGTTCGTGGGCTGCTACCACGGCCATGCCGACCCCTTCCTGGCCGCCGCCGGTTCCGGCGTGGCCACCTTCTCCATCCCCGGCACCCCCGGCGTGCCCGCCGCCGTGGTGGCCGACACCCTGCTGGCCCCCTACAACGATCTTGACGCCGTGCGCGAGATCTTCCGCCGGCATGGCGAAGGCATCGCCGCCGTCATCGTCGAACCCGTGGCCGCCAACATGGGCCTTGTCCTGCCCAGGCCCGGCTTCCTCGAAGGCCTGCGCGAGATCACCCGCCAGTACGGCGCCCTGCTCATCTTCGACGAAGTCATCACCGGCTTCCGCGCCGCCTTCGGCGGTGCCCAGGCCCGCTTCGGCATCGATCCCGACCTGACCACCTTCGGCAAGATCATCGGCGGCGGCCTGCCCGTGGGCGCCTTCGGCGGCAAGCGCCAGTACATGGAAAACGTGGCTCCGCGCGGCGCCGTCTATCAGGCCGGCACCCTTTCCGGCAACCCGCTGGCCATGGCCGCCGGTCTGGCCACCCTGCGCCAGCTGCGCCAGATGGACTACGACGCCCTGGAACGCCGCGTGGCCGCCTTTGCCGGCGAACTGCGCGCCATCCTCGGCGCCAAGGGCGTGCCCATCCAGATGCCCACCATCGCGTCCATGTTCTGCCCCTACTTCAGCGAGCAGGAAGTGGTGGACTTCGCCACCGCCAAACAGTGCGACCAGCAGCTGTTCACCACCTTCTACAAGCAGATGCGCCGGCAGGGCATCTTCCTGGCGCCCTCGGGCTTCGAGACCGGCATGGTCTCCTTCGCCCACACCGACGACGACTTCAACAAGGCCCTGGACGCCGCCCGCAAGGTCAGCTTCTAGGCTGTCTTAGCATGTAATACGAGATGGTGAGGGGGAGAGGGAAACCTTTTCGGGGAAAAGGTTCTCCCTCTCCCCCTCACACTCCCCCTCTCCTTTCCAAAACCTTTCCTTCCAGTCCCTGACGGCCTGCCCGGCACGCGAGCCTGCCCCCTGATGCCGGTCTCCCGGCTTTTGACGGGCTGTTTTTTTTTTACAAAGGAAAGGGAGAACCTTTTTATCAGGTCTGTGACGTCCGGCGCGACGCGCTCTCCCTTCCCTTTCCGCATATCTCCCGACAGGGGCCTCTTGCTGGAAGAAAATCCGGCCTGCCCCCTCCACCATCTTTTGCAGCTCCGTCGATGTAACGGACCAGACCTGCTCCGCCTCCGGCCTGTTTCGCCAGCGGCCTTTTTATGTGGCGTTGTGTGGTAGGCGATAGCCCCCTTCTACTGGTTTTCCTCTTTTCCTTTTGAGACTCCCCTCTTTCCCGCCCGCCGCACTGCCAGCCATGCCCTGTTGCCCGCCGACCATCTGCCGCATCGGCTGCGGCGCTTTCTCCGCCTGCCCTCTCCCACTCCTTTCCCGGTCAGGAGGGATGACAGGCCTTGCGTCCAGCGGCGGGGACGTGCCATATCCACCTGGATAAACGTTTTCGGCGGGGATGGGGGAGCGCGAGGGGGAAGGGGGGCCCTTTTCCAAAAGGGCCCCCCTTCCCCCTCGCCCCTCCTCTCCACCCACCACCCCAAACCGACGTTCCCCATGCATTGTACCTGTCATATCCTGAGCAGCACGGCCCTGCCGCTGGCCCGGCGCCTGCGGCAGGCACTGGCCGCAACGCCGTGGCGCAGCCCAACGGGCGAGGCGCTGGCGGAATGCCGCTTGTCCGCGCCGCAACGCTTTGCCCCGGAAGACTGCCGGCCGTTTGCCGGCATCATGGATGCGGCCCGGCAGGCAGCGGGCTCTCCCCAGATCTTCCTAGGCGCGACGGGCATCGCCGTACGGGCCGTGGCGCCCCTGCTGGAGCACAAGAGCACGGACGCGCCTGTCCTGGTCATCTCGCCGGACGGGCACTTCGTCATCAGCCTGCTGGCCGGCCACTGGGGCGGCGGCAACAGCCTGTGCCGCCATGTGGCCGCCCTGCTGGGGGCCGTGCCGGTCATCACCACGGCCACGGACTGCGGCGGAGGCCCGGCGCTGGATCTCTTCCTCCAGGCAGCGGGCCTGCGTATCCTGGACTGGGACCAGCTTCCCCCGGCCCAGGCCTGCTGGCTGGAGGGCCGTCCCCTGCCCTTGTGGGACCCCTGCGGCGCCGTGACGGACGGAGACGGGGGCGCCTTCCTGCGGCAGGAGGTACTGCCGGAACAGGACGGGCCCGCGCTCTGTGTGCACTGGCAGCGCCTGCCCGCACGACAAGGCCGCCTGCGGGTGGCCCTGCCCGCGCTGGTGCTGGGGCTGGGCTGCCGCAAGGGCATCCCCGCGCCGCTGGTGGCCACGGCCGTGGAAGGCCTGCTGCTGCGCCACGGGCTGGAGCCCCAGGCCCTGGCGGCCCTGGCCACCGTGACGGAAAAGGCCCGGGAACCTGCCTTGCAGGAACTGGCCCGGCGTCTGGGCCTGCCCCTGCTGACCTTCGAGGCGGCAGAGCTGGCCGCCGTCACCACGCCGCACCCGTCCGCAGCGGCGGGGGAACGCTTCGGCTGCGCGCCCTTCAGCGTCTGCGAGGCCGCCTGCCTGCTGGCGGCCCGGCAGCTGGGCGCGACCGCTACGATGAAGACAGATGGCGAAGGGACATTGCCTGCCAGACGGGGCGCGCTGGAGGACGGCCCGCCGGCGGGAACGGGAAACGGCCAGCAGGCAGAGGGCAGGGCAGGCACGGCTGTCCACCTGCTGGTGGAAAAAAACAAGGTGGCCGGCCAGCTGACCCTGGCCGTGGCCCTGTCGAACACTCTTTTGCGGAGGGATGATGCCTGAGATCGTGATGGACACGGGGCGGGATGCCGTCCTGCTGGTGGGAGGCGGGAGCCTGTGCGCCGCGGCCGTCCCCTTGCTGCGGGCCGCCGGTCTGGTCCCTGCGGGCGTCATCCACGGCCCGCGCTGTGACTTCGCGGCAGAGGCGGGCGTGCCGCCGCTGGGCCGGGACGCCGATCTGGCCCGTCTGCGGCGGGACTTCTCCCGGGCCGTGGTCACGGCCCCGCACAAGCAGGCAGCCAGGCTGCGCCGCCTGCTGCACGAAGCCCTGCGGGAACAGGGCTTCACCCTGGTCAGCGCGGTGCATCCCGAGGCCCGCAGGGAGCGGGATGTCCTTGTGGGCGCCGGGAACCTCATCTTTGCCGACGTCTCCCTGGCAGCGGGCTGCCGCACCGGCACGGGCTGCGTGCTGCGGGCCGGGGCACGCCTGGAGGCGGGCTGCCGTCTGGGGGACCATGTGCATGTGGGTGAAGGCTCGCACCTGGGCGCGGACGTCATCGTGGAAGAGGGGGCCCATCTGGGCCGGGAGGTACGCGTGGAGGCGGGCCTGCGGCTGGAAAAAAATATTTTTGTGCCGGACAGCGTCCACCTGACCCGCCAGACCCTGCCGCTGTATGTCGCGGGAGGGGCACGGGAAGACAGGGCGTAATCTTCCGATTTTCAAGAAAAATTTCATAAAATCATCTCACGGCTTCACGGCAGGCGGGGGTTTTTCCGTTTTTTTCGCCTGCCCGGGAGCCGTGCGGATTTTCCGTCCCCCACATTGACACATCCTGCAACCCGGCGTATTGATTTGTTATCTGTCTGTGACGTCCCGGAGCCGTTCCGCGCGTCCAAGGTTCGACTAGCCTGTGAGGAGGTTGTCATGAAGTTCGCCCTGTTGTCTGCCGGTGTCCTGGCTCTGGCCCTGTCCGTGCCCGCCATCGCGGCCCAGCCCCCTGTCCCGGCTGACGGTCTCGTCCTGCAAGGTTCCAATCCCAAGAAGCCGGTGACCTTCAACCACTCCACCCACAAGACCGTGGAATGCGTCGTCTGTCACCATCCCGTGGACGGCAAGGAAAGCTATGCCAAGTGCGCCACTGCCGGCTGCCATGACAACCTGAAGGACAAGAAGGGGACCAACAGCCTGTACTATGTGGTACATGCCAAGGAAAAGGCCGACGCTCCCCTGAAGCATCAGAGCTGCCTGTCCTGTCACGTCAAGGTCGTGGCCGAAAAGCCTGACCTGAAGAAGGAACTCACCGGCTGCGCCAAGTCCAAGTGCCATCCGTAGGCCGTCATCCTTTTTCGCTCTGCAAGCCGCGGGAAACCGCGGCTTTTCTTTTTGGCCGGTTTGCCTTTTGGAGCATGAGCTGCTATGCAGGGCAAGCCGTTGAGGAACCGGATCATCAACCATCCTGCATGAGAGGCGCGCATGGCCGTATCTGCCGAGCAAAACGAGATCATCGAACTGACGGACCTTATCGCCAAAGGTCCCGACCTGCCGAAAAACAGCCCCCAAACGCCTGATCCCCTCCCCCTGCCCGACGAGGCCCCGGCGCAGGCGGCCCCGGCCTCTGACGACCTGCTCCTGCTGCCTGACCAGGATCACGGGCCCGCGCCGTCCCCCGCTCCTGCCGCCGGTGACGAGCCCCCCGCCCGGGACTGGGAGGCCCGGCTGGATGCCTCCGCGGCCGTGATCGATGACACGGGCCTGCATCTGGCCGCCCTGGCCCGGCAGAGCGGCGCCGAAAGCCCCCTGCTGCCGGAAGGCCTGGAGCGCCTCGGCAGCCTGGAAGAAAGCTGCCGCCAGCTCGACCGGCGCCTGCGCGCCCTGGAAGACCAGGCCGGGAACGGCCACAGCGACGCCACCCTGCTCATGGAGACCGTGGAGCGCCTCACCCATCTGGAAGAGCAGGTGCAGGCCCTGCCCGCCACGGCGGAAGAGGCCGCCCCCGGCGGCATGGCCGGAGCGCCCGACAGCGTCCTGCTCATGGAGAGCATGGAGCGCCTTTCCGCCCTGGAGGGGGAACGGCAGGAGATGCTGCAACGTCTCGATGCCCTGGAGGGCCGGGCCGGGAACGGTCACAGTGACGGCACCCTGCTCATGGAGACCGTGGAACGCCTCACCCATCTGGAGGAGCAGGTGCAGGCCCTGCTCCGGCGGCAGGAGGCCCCGGCAGCTCCCGAAGAGGCCCCGGCCGCCGCGGACGGCCACGGCATGGCCCGCCCCGAAGAAGAGCGGCAGGCGCTGGCGCGGCGGGTGGAAGCCCTGGAACACCAGCTTGGCGACCTGATGACGGACTTTGACAAATATGTGGAAAAGGCGGCCGCCGCCGCTGCCGCGCGCATCCTGCACGAGGAGATCCGGCGCCTGATGGCGGACCAGGCCTGAGCGGCCCTTTTCCCGCGCGGGCGGCCTTTCCCGCCCGTTCCCGCCGGGGCGCCGACTTGCCAAGCGCACCGTTAGCGCATATGCTGACGGACGGCTTTTTGCAGGCGACCGTCCTGCAGGGGCCCGAATCAAAAACAAAAGGGGCGGGGGCTGCCGTTTCCGTTCCTTTACCCGTCCGGCGTTTTCCCGTTGTGGGTCAAGGCCATTCCCCAGTGGACGGGTTTTTCATTTTGCATGCCACGAGGCCAGGTATGGACAAAGACAGCAAGGAAGCCCTTCAGGTCGCCAAGGAGCTGACCGCCAAATTCATCGAGACGCGCACGGTTTCGCCGGGCAACTTCGCCGAGGTCTTTCCCGCCGTGTACCGCGTGGTCTGCGAAGCCATCCGCCGGGGCAACACGCCCAGGGAGGACGGACGTGACTGATCCCCGCCCCCGGCATGACGCCGCCGTCTCCGGCATGTTCGGCCGCATCGCCGGTTTCTACGACCTGCTCAACCACACGCTGAGCCTGGGCATCGACTATTACTGGCGCCATGTGCTGGCCAGGAACGTGCGCGTGGGCAGCACCAACCGCGTGCTCGATCTGGCCGCCGGCACCCTGGACGTCTCGCTGGCCATCCGCCGCCGCTTCCCGCAGGTGCAGGTGCCCGCCATGGATTTCTGCCCGCCCATGCTCCAGCGCGGCCTGCACAAGCTCAAGGGCGACAATGCCCGGGCCATCATGCCCGTGGCCGCCGATGCCAAAAAGCTGCCCCTGCCCGACGCCTCGGTGGACTGCGTGACCATGGCCTTCGGCATCCGCAACATCACGCCGCGCTCCGAGGCCTTTGCCGAGATGCTGCGCGTGCTCACCCCCGGCGGCCGCGCCTGCATCCTGGAGTTCGGCTCCGGCAGCGAACGCATCTGGGGCGGGCTGTACAATTTTTATCTGGACAGGATCCTGCCGCGCATCGGCCAGATGGTCTCCCGCGACCCGGGCGCCTATGCGTACCTGGCCGAGACCATCCGCCATTTCCCCACGGCCCCGGCCCTGGAAAAGGAAATGACCGATGCCGGTTTCGTGCGGGCCTGGCACATCAAGCTCACGTCGGGCATCGTCTGCCTGCATGTGGGCGAAAAGGCCCGCTAGCCGGGCGAACACGCTGCGGGCGCGCCGCTGCCTTCCCCTGCCGCACGGCGGGGTGCGCCGGCGTCATCTTCCGGCACGAAAAAACGGCGCCCCCAAGGGGACGCCGTCCTGTCCGCGGAAGAAGCGGGCCGCAACGTTCAGGCGCTGCGGGCCAGCCAGACGAGGAAAAGGCCCAGGGCCAGCGCCGCCAGCCCGAGGACCCGTATGGAGCTTTTGGGCATCTGCGCGATGAGGATCACGGCCCGGCGCATGGCACCGGGAGCCAGAGCCCAGACCAGGCCCTCCAGAAGGATGGCCAAACCCAATGCCGCAAGAAATGGTTTCCAGTCGAACGTCATCCCTTTCACATGGCGGAAACAGGCATTTTTGTAAAGGATAAAACGATGGTGGATTTCGCTGCCCTGCAGAATCGTGAACAGACCCTGGCCGTGGTGGGCCTGGGCTATGTGGGCCTGCCCCTGGCCGTGGCTTTTTCCCGCCATATGAACGTGATCGGTTTCGACATCAACGCCGGCCGCATCGAAGAACTGCGCAAAGGTCACGACCGCACCAACGAAGTGACCGACGAGGCCCTGGCCGCCGCCACGATCGAATACACCTGCGACCCCGCCGACCTGGCCCGGGCCGCCGTGATCATCGTGGCCGTGCCCACGCCCATCGACGAGCACCGCTCCCCCGACCTCACCCCCGTGGTGGGCGCCAGCCACACCGTGGGCCGCCACATGCCCAGGGGCTGCGTGGTGGTCTATGAATCCACGGTCTACCCCGGCCTCACCGAAGAGATCTGCGTGCCCATCCTGGAGCAGGAATCGGGCCTCACCTGCGGCACGGACTTCACCGTGGGCTACTCGCCGGAACGCATCAACCCCGGCGACAAGGTCCACACCCTGGAGACCATCAAGAAGATCGTCTCCGGCTCCGACCAGGCCACGGCCGACCTGCTGGCCCAGGTCTACGGCTCCGTGGTCAGGGCGGGCATCCACCGCGCCTCCAGCATCAAGGTGGCCGAGGCCGCCAAGGTCATCGAGAACACCCAGCGCGACCTGAACATCGCCCTCATGAACGAGCTGGCCATCATCTTCGAGCGCCTGGGCATCGACACCCTCGAAGTGCTGGAAGCCGCCGGCACCAAGTGGAATTTCCTGCCCTTCCGTCCCGGTCTGGTGGGCGGCCACTGCATCGGCGTGGACCCCTACTACCTGACCTTCAAGGCCGAGGAGATGGGCTTCCACCCCGAAGTCATCCTGGCCGGCCGCCGCACCAACGACAACATGGGCAAATATGTGGCCGAGTGCCTGGTCAAGCGCCTGATCAGGAACGGCAACGTGGTCAGCGGCGCGCGCGTGGGCATTCTGGGCTTCACCTTCAAGGAGAACGTGCCCGACCTGCGCAACACCCGCGTGGTGGACGTGATCCGCGAACTCAAGGAATACAATGTGGTCCCGCTGGTGCATGACGCCGAGGCCGACCCGGCCGAAGCCATGCGCGAATACGGGCAGGAGCTGGTGGATCTGGACAGGCTGCGCGACCTGGACGCCGTGCTGCTGGCCGTGAGCCACAAGGCCTACGCCGCCCTGACGCCCGAAGACATCAAGGCCCGCTGCAAGGATGGCGACAGGGCCGTGCTCATGGACGTGAAGGGCTTCTTCGACCCGCAGGCCATGCGCGCCGCGGGCATCGACTACTGGAGACTGTAAGCGCCGTGCTGCTGGTCTGCGCCGCCACCGCCCGCGAACTGCGGGCCGCCCTGCCGGAACGGGCCCTGGGGCCCGTTCCCGGAGCGGCATGCGGCCCGGCGGCGCAGACCGGCCTGCCGGAGCAGGAACTGCTGCCCCTGCGCCTGGGCCTGCCGGCCCTGGCCTGCATCACCGGCGTGGGGCCCGTCAACGCCGCCCTCGGCATGGGGCTGGCACTGGCCGGGGCCCGGCAGGCAGGGCAGGCGGTCTCGCTGGTGCTCAACGTGGGCGTGGCCGGCAGCATGGACCTGCAACAGGCGCCCCTCCGTTCGCTCTGGCGGGTGGAGGAAGAGATCTGGCCGGAATACGGCCTGCACGACGGGACGGCTGTGGACGGCCCGTCGTTCGGTTTTCCCCAGTGGGAAGGGCCGCACGGGCCGGTCTTCGACCGCCTGCCCCTGGCCGCTCCCGCGCGGCTGCCCGCCTGCCTGCACGGGCTGCGCTCCCTGCCTGCGGCCACATCCCTGAGCGTGGCGGGCGTCAGCGCGTCCCGGCAGCGTGCGGGACAGCTCAGGCAGGCCCATCCAAAGGCCCTGCTGGAAAATATGGAAGGTTTTGCCGTGGCGCTGGCCTGCGCCCGCCAGGGCATCGCCTGTGTGGAGGTGCGCAGCGTTTCCAACCGGGTGGGGCCGCGCGCACCGCATGAAACGGATTTTCCGGGAGCCATGCGCCGTCTGGCGGATATCTGGCGCCCCGCACCATAAACCGAGATGCCCCTATGCTGCTTCTGAAAGCCCGTCTGGCACTGGAACTGCCCCCCATCAACAAGGCTCTTTCCCGGGCCGCCGAGGGCCTGCCCCATCCCGTGCGCCCCATCGCCCGCCATATCTTCGAAGCGGGCGGCAAACGCCTGCGCCCCCTGCTGACCATCCTCATGGCCCGCCTGCTGGGCTATGACAAAAAAGACATCTATGATCTGGCCGTCACCATGGAGATGCTCCATGCCGCCACCCTGCTGCATGACGACGTGCTGGACAATGCCGACACCCGGCGCGGCAAACCCGCCGCCCATACCCTTTTCAGCGCCACCAGCACCATCCTGGCCGGCGATGCCATGCTGGCCCATGCCAATGCCCTGGTGGCCCGGTGCGGCGACCCGCGCCTGTGCCTCTGCTTTTCCGAGGCCACCAGCCGCACCGCCGCCGGCGAGATCCTGGAGATCGCGGCCCAGCATCGGGTGGAGACCACCGCCGAAGAATACGAGGAGATCATCCGCGGCAAGACGGCCTGGCTGATCCGGGCCTCGTGCCAGCTGGGCGCCCTGCGCGCCGGGGCCGACGATGCCCGGGTGGAGGCCGCCGCCGCCTACGGCGAGAACATCGGCATGGCCTTCCAGATCGTGGACGACGCCCTGGACTTCGCCCCCCAGAGCATCACGGGCAAACCTTCGGGCGGCGACGTGCGCGAAGGCAAGCTGACCCCGCCCCTGCGCATGTACCGCGACAGCCTGGACGATGCCGCCCGCGCGGCCTTCGACCAGGCCTTCAATGACGCCTCCTTCACCGACGGCGACGCCGGGCGCATCGCCGACAGCATCCGTGCGGCCGGTTTCGACCAGGCCACGCGCATGGCTGCCGAAGGCTACCTGGACAAGGCCCGCGCGGCCCTGGCCAGCCTGCCCTCGGGACCGGAACAGGACATCCTGCAACAAATGGCCGACTACGTTCGCGACCGCAAAAAATAATCGCCTTATTACGGAGAACCGGCGGGATTCCCGCCGCCAAAGCGAGGACCGTATGCTCTATCGTGTGGAAACCGGGCTTCATGCCAACATTACCGATACCCAGGGCCGCAAGACGGCGCTGCATCTGCTCAAGGCACTGCAGATCCCCGTTGCCGCCATCCGTCAGATCAAAGTCTACACCGTGGACGGTCTGGATGCCGCCCAGGTGAACCGTCTGGTGGACGAAGGCATCTGGCACGACCCCATCCTGCAGCAGGCCTCGCTGGAGCCGCTGCCCTTCGTGGAACCCGCCCCCCACTGGATCGTGGAAGTGGGCTACCGCCCCGGCGTCACCGACAACGAAGGCCGCACCGCCCGCGACACCGCCGCCATGGTGCTGGGCATCGCCCGCGACAGCCTGCGCGTCTACACCTCGGTGCAGTACCGCATCACCTGCACGCCCGACCGCATGCTCGGCCGCGAAGAGGTGGAGGCCCTGGCCCGCGACCTGCTCTGCAACACCCTGATCCAGCGCTTCCGCGTCAAGAGCGCCGAAGAATGGCAGGTCAAGCCCGGCTTCGAGGCCCAGGCCGCCAGGGTCACCGGCGAATCCAACGACACCGTGGACGTGGTGCCCCTGTCCGTCATGGACGACGAGGCCCTGCAGAAAGCCAGCCGCGACAACACCTGGGCCCTGACCCTGCGCGAGCTGCACTGCATCCGCGACCAGTTCGCCACCCCCGGCGAACAGGCCCGCCGCAAGGCCGCCGGTCTGCCCGCCGACCCCACCGACGTGGAGATGGAAGTGCTGGCCCAGACCTGGTCCGAACACTGCAAGCACAAGATCTTCGCCTCCCGCATCCATTACGAGAACAGGGAGACCGGCCGGAGCGAAGAGGTCAACAACCTCTACAAGACCTGCATCCGTGACGCCACGGCCACCATCCGCAAGCGCCTGGGCGACGACGACTACTGCAAGTCCGTGTTCAAGGACAACGCCGGCGTCATCGCCTTCATCAACGGCTACGACGCCTGCATCAAGGTGGAGACCCACAACAGCCCCTCCGCCCTGGACCCCTACGGCGGCGCCCTCACCGGTATCGTGGGCGTCAACCGTGACCCCATGGGCACCGGCATGGGGGCGGAGCTGGTCTGCAACACCGACGTGTTCTGCTTCGCCTCTCCCTTCTATGACAAGGAACTGCCCCCGCGCCTGCTGCATCCCCGCCGCGTGCTGGAAGGCGTGCGCGAAGGGGTGGAGCACGGCGGCAACAAGTCCGGCATCCCCACGGTCAACGGCTCCCTGGTCTTCGATGAGCGCTACCTGGGCAAGCCCCTGGTCTACTGCGGCACCGTGGGGGTGATCCCCACCGACATCAACGGCCGCAAGGGCTGGGAAAAGAAGGCCGAAGTGGGCGACATCATCGTCATGACCGGCGGCCGCATCGGCAAGGACGGCATCCACGGCGCCACCTTCTCCTCCGAGGAACTGCACGAAGGTTCCCCGGCCACGGCCGTGCAGATCGGCGACCCCATCACCCAGCGCAAGATGTACGACTTCATCATGCGCGCCCGTGACCTGGGCCTGTACAACGCCATCACCGACAACGGCGCCGGCGGCCTTTCCTCCTCCGTGGGCGAAATGGCCGAAGACACCGGCGGCTGCGTGCTGGACATCGCCAAAGCCCCCCTCAAGTACGACGGCCTGCGCCCCTGGGAGATCCTGCTCTCCGAGGCGCAGGAACGCATGACCCTGGCCGTGCCGCCCGCCAGGCTGGACGAGTTCATGGAACTGGCCGCCCGCATGGACGTGGAAGCCACCGCCCTGGGCCACTACACCGACAGCGGCTTCTTCGACGTGCGCTACAACGACCGTCCCGTGGCCTCCCTGCCCATGGAGTTCATGCATGACGGCGTGCCCCAGCTGGAACTGGAAGCCGTGTGGGAAGCCCCCAGGGTGGACGACATCCGCGTGGACATGCCCGACAGCGAACAGGGCGCCTTCCTGCGCCGCATGCTGAACCGCCTGAACATCTGCTCCAAGGAATACATCATCCGCCAGTACGACCACGAAGTGCGCGGCGGCAGCGCCATCAAGCCCCTGTGCGGCGTCAAGAGCGACGGCCCTTCCGACGCCGGCGTCATCCGCCCGCTGCTGGAATCCGATGCCGGTCTGGTCATCTCCCACGGCATCTGCCCCAAGTTCAGCGACTACGACACCTACTGGATGATGGCCAACGCCATGGACGAAGCCATCCGCAACGCCGTGGCCGTGGGCGGCAACCCCGATGCCCTGGCCGGTGTGGACAACTTCTGCTGGTGCGACCCCGTCCAGAGCGAAAAGACCCCCGACGGCCGCTACAAGCTGGCCCAGCTGGTGCGCGCCTGCAAGGCCCTGCAGCAGTTCTCCCTGGCTTTCGGCGTGCCCTGCATCTCCGGCAAGGACTCCATGAAGAACGACTACACCGGCGGCGGCGAAAAGATCTCCATCCCGCCCACGGTGCTGTTCTCGGTGATGGGCGTCATCAACAACGTCATCGCCACCCAGACCTCGGACTTCAAGGCCGCCGGCCACCACATCTACATGCTGGGCGGCACCTGGCGTGAAATGGCCGGCAGCGAAGCCTGCTCCGAGCTGGGCCTCACCGGCGGCCGCGTGCCCAATGTGGACGCCGCCACCGCCCTGCCGCGCTACCGCGCCGTGCATGGCCTCATGGGCCAGCGCGCCCTGTCCGCCTGCCATGACTGCTCCGACGGCGGCCTGGCCGTGGCCCTGGCCGAGATGTGCATCGGCGGCCGCCTGGGCGCCTCCATCGACCTGGATGCCGTGCCCGCCATGGAAGACATGACCCTGACCGAACTCTTGTACAGCGAATCGGCCAGCCGCCTCATCGTCAGCGTGCGCCCCGACCTGGCCATGATCCTCGACATGCTGGGCAGCTGGCAGATCTGCCGCCGCATCGGCACCGTCACCGACGACAACACCCTGACCATGACCCGTGGCGGCGTCACCGTCCTGCAGGAAAGCGTGGACGACCTGACCACCGCCTTCAAGCGCACCCTGGACTGGTAAGTCCCGGCCCTGCCGCGAACATCAGGGGCGTCCCGCACGGGGCGCCCTTTTTTTGCGCCCTGTGCCCGCTGCCTGCCGGATGCGGACCTGTCCCGGCAGGCTCGCCGGAGCAGGTCCCCGCCGCCGCGCCGCGGACATCACGGGGCCGGAGGAACGCACGCCCCCAAAACCTCGCCCCCGGCGGCGAAAAGCCCTTCATGCCGCCCACGGTGCTGTTCCCGGCAGGGGCGTCATCAACGCGGCAGCGGCCATCCGCCTGGCCGGATCTGCCCCGGTCCGCCTTGCCCCCTGCCCTCCCATCTGCGCCTTTCGCTGGCGCGTCCTCGACAGCGGAATATGCAATTCCGGCCCCCCTGACAGCCCGTGCAGGGGCTTTTTGTCCCCTTCCACAATATACAGAAGAATTGCAGAAAGTTTTTACTGCATATCAACTTCATATTTGCAAAAATAAACTTTATATATCAAAAATCAACAGTCGATATAAAGTTAAATGCAAACTGTATATCAACTGTTAATTACTCATCTTGGACAGGAAATTTTCCAGACTTTCTCTTGCAAAATCTCCACGGTTTGACACGAAGCTTTTTTTAAGGCATTATGCCTCCATCTTTTTATCTGGCGTTCCAGGCAAACCCCGTTGTGCAGCCTTGACGGGGCGGGTCGTCCGGCGACCTGCGCCGCGTGGGCAACCACGCCGCGCATCTGCTTCAACCAAGGAGTTTCTATGACCTCACCTTCTTCCATGGGGATGCCGGCGCTGCTGCTGGCCTGTCTGCTGCTGGCCTCCCCCATGTCCGCCGCCCATGCCGGCGATGCAAAGACTGCCTCTTCCAGCCATGATGTCTGGCTCAAACGTGCCCAGAGCAATGCCGATGCCTTCATGACCGGCATGGCCTCCTGGTACGGGGCCGATTTCCACAACAAAAAGACCGCCAGCGGCGAAGGTTATGACATGTACACCTTCACGGCGGCCCACCGCACCCTGCCCATCGGCACCGTGGTGCGCGTCACCGACAAGAGCAACGGCAAGAGCGTCATGGTCTGTGTGACCGACCGCGGCCCCTATGTGCGCGGCCGCATCATCGACCTTTCCTATGCCGCCGCCCAGCAGATCAACATGAACGACCGCGGCGTGGGCAAGGTCGATCTGGAAGTGGTCAGCGACCCCAGCGGCACCCCCCTGCAGAACGGACAGGCCTATTTCGTGCGTTACAAGGATGACCAGGTGGGCCCCTTCTTCGCCTTTGCCGACGCGGCCGCCATGCATGAAGCGCTGCGCCAGGGCCACCCCGAGGCCGAAGTCGTGCTGGACGATGCCGGCAACTAGCACGCTGCCGCTCCCCCTTTTTCCGGGCGCCCTGAGCGCCCTTTTTTTTGGCCCCGGCCAGGCCCCGCGCCTCCTTGTATTCCCGTTTTTTTTGGGGCAATGTCGGAAACCGCCAGTCGTTTGAACACCTGTCAATCCATCGTCGTGGAGAGCTGTCATGGGTTTCGTGCTCGCCCTCGTTTCCTCCGCCGCTTTCGGTCTCATCCCCCTGTTCAGCCTGCCCCTGCTGCGCAGCGGCCTGTCCGCGGACTGCGTCCTCTTCTACCGCTTCCTCTTCGCCGCGCTGAGCCTGGGGATCATCCTCGTCCTGCGCCGGGAACGCCTTGCCGCCCCCCTGCATGAGCTCGGCAAGCTGGCCCTGTTCAGCATCCTCTACGCCCTGGCCGCCCTGCTCATGATCTGGGGCCTGCTCTACCTGCCGGGCGGCGCCACCGCCACCCTGCAGTTCCTCTACCCCCTGATGGTCATGCTCATCATGACCATCTTCTTTCATGAAAAATTTTCCATCATCACGGCCAGTTCCGTCCTGCTGGCCATCCTTGGTGTGGCCCTGCTGGGCAGCGGCGGCGGGGATGGCGGCGGCAGCCTGGACCCCGTGGGCGTGGGCCTGCTGCTGGCCTCGGCCCTGTGCAACGCCCTCTACATCTCGGGCCTGCACGTGGCCCGCATCCACAGCATCTCCGGCCTGAGCATCACCTTCTGGGTGCTGCTCTTCGGTACCGGGGTCTCCCTCATCAATGCCCTGGTCTCCGGTACCTTCGAGATCATCGGCACCTGGGAACAGCTGGCCCTGAGCCTGCTGCTGGCCGTCATCACCGCGGTCATCTCCAACCTGACCCTGATCCTGGCCATCCAGCGCATCGGCTCCACCCTGGCCTCCATCCTGGGCGTGGGCGAGCCGCTCACCGCCGTCACCGTGGGCATCCTCGTCTTCGATGAGCCCGCCACCTTCGCCGTTTTCAGCGGCGTGGCCGTCATCTGCGCCGCCGTGATCCTGGTCATGGCCGGGCCGCAGATCCAGGCCTGGCTGCGTGCACGAAAACACGGATAGAGGATGCGGGAAGGATCGGGCAGCTCCTTTGGGGGGACCGCCGCCGGAGGCGCTTTCCCCTCCCCCATAAGACAAAAGCGGAGCCGCCCCGCAGGGCGGCTCCGCTCCATCCCGGAAAAACGGAACCAGCAGTTACAGGCGTTCGGCCACCAGGCGGCCCATCCCGGCGCAGCCCACCAGGGTGCAGCCGTCTTCCATGATGTCGCCGGTACGGAAACCGTCACGCAGGGTCTGGCGCACGGCATTCTCCACGGCGTCGGCTTCTGCGGACAGGCCGAAGGCCAGGCGCAGCATCATGCCGGCGGACAGGATGGTGGCCAGGGGATTGGCCTTGTCCTGACCGGCGATGTCGGGCGCGGAACCGTGGATGGGCTCGAACAGGGCCGGAGCCTGGGCGCCCATGGAGGCGGAAGGCAGCATGCCCAGCGACCCGGTGATGACGGAGGCCTCGTCGGAGAGGATGTCACCGAAGATGTTGCCGGTGAGGATGACGTCGAACTGCGAGGGGTCGCGCACCAGCTGCATGGCGGCGTTGTCCACGTACATGTGGCTCAGTTCCACGTCGGGGTAGTCGGCGTGCACTTCCTGCACCACGGCCTTCCAGAGGCGGGAGGTCTCCAGCACGTTGCTCTTTTCCACGGAGCAGACCTTTTTGCGGCGCTGGCGGGCGGTCTCGAAGGCCACTTTGGCGATGCGGCGGATCTCGTTCTCGTCGTAGATCATGGTGTTGTAGCCCACGCGCAGGCCGTTGCGCTCTTCGATGGCGCGGGGCTCGCCGAAGTAGATGTCGCCGGTCAGCTCGCGCACCACGATGAGGTCCAGGCCGCGGGCCGCGATGTCGGAACGCAGCAGGCAGGCACCGGCCAGCTCGGGCAGCAGCAGGGCGGGACGCAGGTTGGCGAACAGGCCCAGGGCCTTGCGGATGCCCAGCAGGCCCTTTTCGGGACGGCGGGCAGGCTCGATGTTGTCCCACTTGGGGCCGCCCACGGCGCCCAGATACACGGCATCGGCCTTCCGGCAGGCTTCCACCGTAGCGGCGGGCAGGGGCTCGCCGGTGGCGTCGATGGCCGCACCGCCGATGAGGGCGGGCACGAAGTCGAATTCATGGCCGAACTTCTTGGCCACGGCTTCCAGGACGGCCACGCCCTGGGCCACGATCTCGGGACCGATGCCGTCACCCGGCAACAGACAAATGGTCTTTTTCATCTTGGTATCCTCATGCGGTGCCGCAGCACCGCGCTTGTATGCAAAACTGTCCTTGTTCCCTGCGGGACGCCCGTCAAGGGAAGCGGCCCCCGCAGCCACGCCGCTTCCGTCAGGCTTTCACGGCAGCGGCCCCGCTGATGCCAGGTAGCCGGCAGAAGCCCTCCGGCAGGGAGCCTGAAAGCACCGTCCTGCCCGGGCCACGCATGACAGCCCCCTCAAACACCGGGGGACAGGTATCCAGGGCACGACCACCGTCCCGCCCTGCCCCGTCATCGACCGGAACAAAAGTTTTCGGGAGGAGAGGGGGAGTTTGAGGGGGAGAGGGGCCCCTTTTCCAAAAGGGGCCCCTCTCCCCCTCAGCCAATACCTGTCCGCTTAGCCCCTGGCGGCCAGGCGTTCCTTCACATAGTTGACCAGGCCGCCCTTGGCCAGGATGGCGGCCATAGAGGCCGGCAGGGGCGGGCACTGGATCTCGGCGCCGTTGGTCAGGTCGCGGATGAGGCCGGTGGCGGCATCCACTTCCAGCTGGTCGCCGTCGTTGATCTTGTCCACGTCGTCGCCCACTTCCATGAGCAGCAGGCCCATGTTGAAGGCGTTGCGGTAGAAGATGCGGGCAAAGCTGTGGCCGATGACCACGGGCATGCCCGCGCCCAGGATGGCGATGGGGGCGTGCTCGCGGGAGGAGCCGCAGCCGAAGTTGCGGCCGGCCACCATGATGTCGCCGGGCTTCACGCGCTTGACCCAGTCAGGTTCCAGACCGGCCATGCAGTTGGCGCCCAGCTCCTTGGCGTCGGAGGTCACCAGGAAGCGGGCCGGGATGATGGCGTCGGTATCGATATGTTCGCCCACTTTGTGGGCCGTACCTTTGTAATTCATGACGTGATCCTTTCTGAAAAAACGGCTTAGAGCTGGTCAGGGCCGGCGATGCAGCCCGCCACGGCACTGGCGGCCGCCACCACGGGGCTGGACAGGTAGACTTCGGAATCCAGGCTGCCCATACGGCCGCGGAAGTTGCGGTTGGTGGTGGCCACGGCGCGTTCGCCGTCGCCCAGGATGCCCATGTGGCCGCCCAGGCAGGGGCCGCAGGTGCAGGGGCCCACGATGCAGCCGGCATCCATGAAGACGTCCATCAGGCCTTCCTTGAGGCACTGCTTCCACACGGCGGGGGTGGAGGGCAGGATGATGCAGCGCACGCCCTTGGCCACCTTGCGGCCGCGCAGGATCTCGGCGGCGTCGCGCATGTCGCTGATGCGGCCGTTGGTGCAGGAGCCCACCACCACCTGCTGCACGGGCAGGTCCTTGAGCTCGGAAACGTTCTTCACGTTGGAGGGCAGGTGCGGACAGGCCACCACGGGTTCCTGGCCGGTCACGTCGATGTCCACCACGCGCTCGTACGCGGCGCCCTCGTCAGCGGCCAGGCTCATGGTCACGCCGGGACGGCCGTGTTCGGCGCAGTACTGGCGGGTGAGCTCGTCCACGGCGAACAGGCCCACCTTGCCGCCGGCCTCGATGGCCATGTTGGCCATGGTCAGACGGCCTTCCACCGGCAGGGCATCGATGACGGAGCCACCGAATTCCAGGGCCTTGTACAGGGCACCGTCCACGCCGATGGTCTTGATGAGCAGCAGCATCAGGTCCTTGCCGCGCAGCCACCTGGGCATCCGGCCGTTGATGTTCACGCGGATGGTGGGGGGCACCTTGATCCAGGTCTCGCCCAGGGCCATGCCGGCGGCGATGTCGGTGGAGCCCATGCCCGTGGCGAAGGCGCCGATGCCGCCGTAGGTGCAGGTGTGGCTGTCCGCGCCGATGACCACGTCACCGGGGCCCACCAGGCCGCGTTCGGGCAGCAGGGTGTGCTCCACGCCGCAGTCGCCGCCTTCGTAGTAATGGGTGATGCCCTGCTCCCGGGCGAACTGGCGGCTGATCATCACCTGGTTGGCCGAGGCGATGTCCTTCTGGGGCGTGAAGTGGTCCATGACCAGGGCGATCCTGTCCTTGTCGAACACATGGCTGGCGCCCATGCCCTTGAAGGATTTGATGGCCAGGGGGCCGGTGATGTCATTGGCCAGCACCAGGGACAGGCGGCACTGGACGATCTGTCCGTCGCGCTCGATGACGTCGTCGGTGTGGGCTTGCAGGATCTTTTGCGCAAGCGTCTGAGGCATGATGGTTCTCCTTGTCCGGGGCGCGAAGGACGCTCCCGTGTGAATGCATTGTCCGGGGGAGGGCCCTTTCACGTCGGCAGAGGCCCCCTCCCCTTGGTAAATCCTAGCTGTGCTGGCTGTGCAGGCGCTCGCCTTCCTTTTCCTTCTTGGCCAGGTGGTTGAGGGCGTTCACATAGGCGCGCGCCGTGGCCACCAGGATGTCGGGATGGGCGCCGCGGCCCACGGCCGAGAACTCGCCTTCGCGCAGGCGCACGGTCACTTCGCCCAGGGCGTCGGTACCGCCGGTGACGGCATTGACCGCGTACTGTTCCAGCTGGGGTTCGCGGCCCAGCATGTCGTTGATGACATTGAAGATGGCGTCCACGGGGCCCACACCGAAGCCCGCGCCGCTCTTTTCCATGCCGTCCACGTCCATGAGCACGGCGGCCGTGGGCGGCACGCCGCCGGCATCGGAGCTCTGCACGCTCACATGGCGCAGACGGTAGAGGTCGGGCATACGGTAGACTTCTTCCTGCACCAGGGCCATGAGGTCGTCGTCGAGCAGGGTCTTCTTGCGGTCGGCCAGGGCCTTGACGGCCTCGAAAACGATCTGCAGCTGGTCGTCGTCCAGGCTGTAGCCCAGGCTCTCGAACTTGTTGCGCACGGCATTGCGGCCGGAATGCTTGCCGATGACCAGGTTGCTCTCGTTGCGGCCCACGGACTGCGGGGTCATGATCTCGTAGGTCTCGCGGTTCTTGAGCATGCCGTCCTGATGGATGCCGGACTCATGGGCAAAGGCGTTGGCGCCCACGATGGCCTTGTTGTTGGGAATGGGCTGGCCGATGGTCATGGAGAGCAGGCGGCAGGAAGGATAGAGCTGCTCGGTGACGATGCCGTGCTCCAGGCCGTAGTAGTCCTTGCGCACGCGCAGGGCCATGGCCAGCTCTTCAAGGGCGGCGTTGCCGGCGCGTTCGCCGATGCCGCTGATGGTCACCTCGGCCTGGCGGGCCCCCACGCTGAGGGCGGCCAGGGTGTTGGCCACGGCCAGGCCCAGGTCGTTGTGGCAGTGCACGCTGAAGATGGCCTTGTCGCTGTTGGGCGTGTTCTCGATGACGTAGCGGATGAGGTCGGCGAATTCCTGCGGCTGGGCATAGCCCACGGTATCGGGCAGGTTGATGGTGGTGGCACCGGCCCTGATGGCGGTCTCCACCACGCGGCACAGGAAGTCACGCTCGGAACGGGAGGCGTCCTCGGCGGAGAACTCCACATTGTCGGTGTATCCGGCGCAGCGGCGCACCCCGGCCTCGATCATCTGCAGCACCACCTCAGGGTCCTTGCGCAGCTTGTACTTCATGTGCAGGGGCGAGGTGGAGAGGAAGGTATGGATGCGGGGATTCCTGGCGTCCTTCACGGCCTCCCAGCAGCGGTCGATGTCGCTGTCCATGCAGCGGCACAGGCCCGCCACCTGGATGGATTTCGCCTGCCGGGCGATACGCTGCACGGACTCGAAATCCCCCTGGCTGGAGGCGGGGAAACCGGCTTCCATAATGTCCACGCCCAGCACTTCGAGCTGGTAGGCAATACGGAGCTTTTCCTGAAGGTTCATGGTCGCGCCCGGCGACTGTTCGCCGTCACGCAGGGTGGTGTCGAAAAAGAGCACGCGGTTGGACATGGATCTGACTCCTCTGATCGGACACCCTCGGAGGGTGCTTGTTTGTTATGCCACTGCATAACGGCCGCCCTGCCGGCGGCGATCAGAAGGTTCTCGATCCGCCCCCGCGGGGCGACAAACCGTTACGCAGCTTTATCTTCGTCCTGCAGATTCAGGGCGCGTAGTAGCTGACGGTTACGACGGGGCAGGATGACGAAAGAATAGTAGAGGCCGCCGCAGAGATAGACGGCACAAAGCAGAAAGCCGAACAGGCGCGGCTGGGCATAGACCAGGCCGAAGATGACCATGACGGCCAGCAGATAGCGCACCGGATGGGCCCGCAGGAAATCATACTCCTTGAAGGAGAAGTAGCGCACGCGGCTGACCATGAGCACGCCCAGGCCCAGCGCGATGATGCTGCTGACATAGGGCAGGGCGGGCCGGAAGAATTCCGGCAGGATGCCGGCAAAATACAGGAAGGCCACCACCGTGCAGCCCGCGGCGGGGATGGGCAGGCCGATGAAGAAGCGTTTGCCGGTCACGGCCGTGCTGATGTTGAAGCGGGCCAGACGCAGGGCGCCGCAGGCGGCGAACAGAAAGGCCACCACCACGCCGAAACGGCCCAGGCCCTCCAGCTGCCACTGCCAGAGCAGGAAGGCCGGAGCAAGGCCGAAGGCGATGAGGTCGGCCAGGGAGTCATACTGGACACCGAATTCACTGGCCGTATGGGTCAGGCGCGCCACCTTGCCGTCCATGCCGTCCAAGAGGGCGGACAGCACGATGGCCAGCCCCGCCTCTTCAAAACGGGACTGCACGGCCCAGACCATGGACAGAAAGCCCATGAACATGCTCAACGACGTGATGAGGTTGGGCAGGAGGTAGATGCTCTTGTGTACGGGCAGTTTTTTTTCTTGCGGCTTGGTGTCCACAACCATGCTCCACTCGACGGTCGGAATCAGTTTCTGGTGGCAAGCGTGCTCTGGCCTGCGAAGACCTGCTCGCCGATGCTCACAGAGGGAACATAGCCTTCGGGCAGGTAAAGGTCAACACGCGAACCGAAGCGGATCATGCCGTAGCGCTGGCCGCGCTCCAGGGCGTCACCTTCGGACACGCGGCAGACGATGCGGCGGGCGATGAGCCCGGCGATCTGCACCATGGTCCAGGCGGCGCCGTCCTCGCCGCGCAGCAGGTAGCCGCAGCGTTCGTTGTCGGTGGCGGCCTTGTCGTAGGCGGCATTGACGAACGTGCCCGGCCAGTAGCGGATCTGCTCCACCACGCCGCTCACGGGCGAGCGGTTCACATGCACGCTGAACACGTTCATGAAGATGCTGACGCAGGTGCGCTCTTCCCCGGTCAGCGGATCGGGCTTGCGCTCGATGCGGACGACACGGCCGTCGGCCGGGCTGACGGCCAGGCCGGGCGCTGTGGGCACCACGCGTTCGGGGTCACGGAAGAAATGGAAGGCGAACCAGCACAGGGCCAGGGCCAGGACAGCGGGGACCGGCCAGTCGAGACAGGCGAAAACAAGGGCCGTCAGGGCCGTGATGCCGATGGTGGGCCAGCCTTCGGGGGTGATGCCGCAGGAAGCAGGGCGCATGCAGTTTCTCCTGGTGGGATGGAAAACAGAGCTATAGCCTGTCGTCCGCCGCAAGGCAAGCGGACTTTTTCACGACCTCTCCGGCAAGATGGGCCCTGTTGCGTCCGCGCTCCTTGGCGCGGTACAGGGCACTGTCGGCGGTCTCCAGGAGCCGGGGCAGGGTCTCGGGCGTCAGCTCCTCGACGGCGGCCACGCCCAGGCTGATGGTCACATGTCCGGCAGGGCTGCCGGGGTGGGGGATGTCCAGCTGCTCCACGGCCTGGCGCAGGCGCTCGGCCACATGCAGGGCATGCTCCGGCGGGACCTCTTCCAGCACCACGGCGAACTCCTCCCCGCCGTAGCGGAAGATCTCGCGGTCGCCGCCACGCAGGCAGCCGCGCATGACCTGGGCCACCCGGTGCAGGCATACGTCCCCTTCCTGATGGCCCAGCGTGTCATTATAGATCTTGAACAGGTCCACATCCAGCATGATGAGGCTGACCGCCCGCCGCAGATCCGCCAGGCCCGCCAGGCGCATGTCCAGGGCACGCCGGTTGGCGATGCCCGTCAGGCTGTCCATGAAGCTCATGCGGGAGTAGGCGGCCTTCTCCTGTTCCAGCCGGCAGCTGCGTTCCCTGAGGGAACCCAGGTAGCCGCCGAGGTCGGGCATGATGTCCACCACTTCCTGCAATTCGGTGATGCGGACGGCGGGGATGGGCTCCGGCTGCATGCCGTCGCGCAGGCGGGAAAGGTTGCCGGCGATGCGCACCAGCGGCCGCAGCAGGTCACGCCGCAGCAGCAGGAGCAGGACCAGCAGGAAGGCCAGCAGCCCCAGGGTGAAGAAAAAGATGCTCCAGACGATATATTTCGTGGAATGGGACAGGGATTCGGCTTCTTCCAGGGAGCGCTGCAACTCGCGCGAGGAGATGACATTGACCAGATGCAGCAGCGTGTCCTCCAGGGCCTGCCACTGGGCACGGGCCCGGGCGTCGGCGGCGAGCTTTTCTTCCCAGGCCCCCACCAGGGCGAGCCTGCGCTGCCCGAGCAGGTCGCAGATGTCCCGGAGATCCGCGGATGCCGCGCAAACGCGCTCCACCGGGGCCAGCAGGCGCTGCATCTCGTCAAAGGCTTTCCGGCCGTGGCGCACGCCGTCCCTGCCGGTGTGGGAAAAGATCACCTCCCCGGACAGATCCCGCCCTGTGGCCAGCTCCAGCCTGTTGAGGGCCAGCATCAGTTCCATCTCATGCCGGTGCAGCCGGGAAAGGCCCCTGTCCGCCTTCATGCAGATGTCATAGAGCTGCCGGATGCGCGGGCCCAGCTCCAGGACCTCGGCGGCCACGGGCGAGGGGTCATGCTCCATGCCGGCCAGCAGGGCCTCGGCATGCAGGCGGGCGCGCCGCCGCTCCAGGGGGGCCTCGGCCAGATAGATGATGGCCAGCTGCTTGCGCAGCATGTTCAGGTTGGTCCGGGTGCGCTGGGCTTCGAGGATCCCGGGCAGCTGCACGTCCTGCAATGCCCCCACCGTGGTGCGGAAACGGGCCAGATAGGGCCAGAGCACGGCCACAGCCAGCAGGAGCATCACGCACCAGGGCAGCACCAGCAGGGCCAGATACCGGCGGGCCGGCAAGGGTTTGTTACGGATGAAGCCTATCATGGCAAGACCTTGGAAAGCTCCCTTCCGGGAAAGGGACCGTGGAGATCCCGCAGCGTACCGCCGCCCGGTATCAATAGATGATGTACTGGAAATAGTTGCGGCTGCGGTTATGGAGCTCGCCACTGTACAGCAGGGCCTTCAGGGCCCTGTTCACGGCATCCAGCAGATCGCGACGATCCGTCCTGACCGCCACACGGCTCCCGGTGACCTTCGTCTCGGCATCGAAGGGGACATCCAGCCTGTCGAATTCCTGCCCCTGGTCCGTCAGCAAAAAGGCATATCCGGCCAGGTCGTTGATGAACAGGACGTCGATCTCGCTCCGTTGCAGACGGCGGATGAGCTCTCCCACACTGCCGGTGACGATGGTGGCCCCGGGCCAGAAGCCCCGGGCCCGCTGCTCCAGCACGGAGCCCCGGTAGACGCCGATGCGCGCCCCCGCGTCCCCCGGGCCGACCCCGCCGGGACGCCCGATGCACATGGCCCGCGAATGATAGTACGGGGTGCTGTAGAGCAGCCCTTCCTGCCTGGGCTCCAGGCGCTGGGCAAATATCAGGTCCAGGCTGCCGTCCCGGATCCCCTGCAGCAACTTCTCCTGCGTGGCGAACGTCCAGACGCAGGAGCGCCCCAGCCGCCGGCACAGGGAATCGGCCAGGTCGTACTCGAAGCCCCGGCGCTGCCCTTCCCTGTCGATGTAGGACAGGGGCGGGTAATCGTCCGTGAGGCCCACATGCAGGGCCTCGCCTGCCGCGGGCGACGCCGCGAGGCAGAGGCATAAACATAGGGCAGAGATAAGGAATTGCTGCATAGACAATTACCAATAGTAATTTTTTTCACCCTACACTATTCTACGGTAAAAGCCAGCCCTCTGTGCGGTTGCCAGCCACGCCGCCAGTCCGTATAGTCGGGCCGAGGTGGAACATGAGACATTCGCCCCTTTTCCTGCTGGTCATCTGCGCCCTGGCGGCCCTGCTGGCCGCCTGCGGCCCCAGGGATATCGGTACCGGCACCTCGGAGCCCGACACCACGCCGGCCGGCGTCAGCGGTGCGGACACCATGCGCCAGCCCATGACCGGCAACAACAGTACCCAGACCATGCTGTATTATTTCAACCGGCCGGACGTCATGCAGTCCATGCAGCGCAGCCAGTTCAACACATACATGCGCCACATGGGCCGGGACATCCCGCCCGAAGATCCGGCTTACCGGGCCGTCCCCCGGCAGCGCAGCCCCTTCCGCCAATAGAGGAACATCATGGATCCTGTCACCCATGCCGCCAGCGGCGCCCTGGCCATGCTGGCCATGCCGCAGCGCCCCGCCACACGCTGGGCCCTGCCCCTGGCAGCCTTCGCGGCTGCCGCTCCCGACCTGGACATCCTGGCCGCCAGCGGCCCCCTGCAGACCCTGCTGCTGCACCGCGGCATCACCCACGCCCTGGCGGCGGCGCCGCTCATGGGACTGCTGCTGGCCATTCTGGCCCGCCCCCTCTGGCGCTACGACACCCGCAATGCCTGGTCGTTCGGCGGGGTCTGGGCCTTCATGATGCTCCTGGTCCTGCTGCACATCTGGCTCGATGCCCTGACCACCTACGGCACGCTGGTCTGGCTGCCCTTCTCCGGGGAACGCCTGCGCCTCAACGCCGTCTACATCATCGACCTGCTCATGACCCTGCCCCTGCTCTGGGGCATCTGGCACGGCCTGCGGCAGGAGAAGAAGCGTGCCCGGGCCCAGGGGGCCATCCCCTTCCCCTTCCAGGAAACGGCCTCGCTCACCGTCTCTGACGGCAAGCCCGGCGTCCGGCTGGCCCTGTTCTGGAGCATCCTCCTCTACCCGGCCCTGGCCCTGGGCTGCCAGATCTGGCACACGCAGCAGCTGCAGGCCGCCCTGTCCGCCCAGGGACGGGACATCCGCCAGCTGGTGGTGCTGCCCGATGCCTTCGCGCCCCTGTTCTGGCGGGCGCTCTATCTGGAAAAGCTGCCCGCCCGGCCCGCCGGCGCCCCCTCCTGGCAGACGGAGCTCGATCCCCTGCTGCCCCCGGCGGACAGGCAGGAAGACCTGGTGGTCCGCATCCAGGGGCTGGATGCCCTGGGCCGCCCCCACGGCCGGGAGGAGACCCGCGTGGCCGCGCCTGCCGGCCTGATGACGGCCCTGGCCCGCCAGTCCGTGGCCTGCCGGGCCTTCGAGCGCTTCCTGCTGCTGCCCGTCATCACGCCGCTGCCCGAAGGCCTGCGCACCACGGACATGCCCGGTGCCAGCCAGTGGCTGCTGCACGACGAACGCTTCGGCTCGCAACTGGAGCTGGTGCGGAAGATCATGGCCATGCGGCCCAATGCCGGCATCCCCTTCCAGCTCATGCTGCAGCTGGAACCCGGCAACATGGGCCCGCGCCTGCTGCAGGAACGCCTCTATTTTTCCGACAGCCGCCGCGATTCCGGCTGGCAGGCCCCGCGCCGTCCGTCCCCGCCCGCCTTCCTGCCCTGGCTCGCGGGATTGCGCTAGCAGATTGCAGGGACACGAAGCCTTTTGACAGAGCCTGAGCTGCCCCGGCTGGTTGTCCGCAGCCCTGCGGGGAACGGGCACGGCCCCGCGATCCTTCCCGGCAGCAGCGTACTGCCGCCCCTGCCTCCGCGATGCACAAAAAGGAACGCGCCTCTTCCATCTGGAAAGAGGCGCGTTCCTTTTTGTGCCGTCCATGCCCATGCCGCGAACGCGGACATCCCGCCGGGAGGGCCTGAATACAAAAAAGCCGGGGCAAGGCTGCTGCCCGCCACCGGCGATCATCCATGACCGGCATGGAAACTGCCCGGCCCCGGAAACAGGAAAAGGCTGGTATTGCTACCAGCCTTGCTTTCCATTGGTGCCGAAGGGGAGAGTCGAACTCCCACTCCGTTGCCAGAACTAGACCCTGAACCTAGCGTGTCTACCAATTCCACCACTTCGGCGCGAAAATGTGTGTACAGGATTCGCCCCCTGCTGGCAAGCTTTTTTTTCCGCTTTTCCCCATTTTTTATGGGGGCACATAAAAGCACCATGTTCTGGAAAGATCCGGCGGGACGCCATGCTGAAGGCGGCCGGGCAGGTTCCTGCGGGACGCCCCGGCACGGACGCAGACCCGCCCGCCGCATGGCCGTGGCAGAGCCTGAGGCACCGGGCTGGCGCCGCCTTCTCTGGAGATGCGATGCGGGCACGGGATGGCAGGCAGCGCGCCAGGGCGGACGGTCCTTCCCTCCCCTTGCGCAGGCAGCCGTTTTTTCGCAGACTGGCAGCCCGGCCGAAGCCGGAAAAACAGCAAGGATCCCCCATGCGCCGCACTGCCCCCCCGACCTCCCGGCCCGCGTTTTTCCCCCTCCCCCGTGCACGGCACGGGCAAGGGCACGGCTGTCTCCGCTCCCTGTCCCGGACACGGCAGGCGCGGGCCCGTCCCCTCTTCCGGCCCGCCAGTCCGCCGATGACGGCCGCACGCACAGGAGCATGGCGATGAGCGCGCTGTCCGCCCTGCTCCTCCTGCCCGCCGCCCTGCTGCTGGACCGTCTGTTCGGTGAGCCGCCGGCCCGCATCCATCCCGTCTGCGGCATGGGCGCCCTGGCCTCCGCAGCGGAACGCCTCTTTCGTCGCGGCCCCGACGGCGCACGCATGACACTGGCCGGTCTGGCGGCCTGCCTGGCCGTGATCCTGCCGGTGGGCCTGCTGGCGGCACTGCCTGTGCTGCTCGCCGGGGGGATGCTGGGGGACGCGGCCGCCTGGATCGTCTGTGTGGCCGTGGTCTCCCTCTGTCTGGCGCCCCGCTGCCTGGACGAGCACGCCCGCCGTGTGGCCCTGCCGCTGGAACGGGGCGATCTGGAAGCGGCCCGCCAGGCCGTGGCCATGCTGGTGGGGCGCGACCCGCAACAGCTGGATGCCCACGGCGTGGCCCGGGCCTGTGTGGAGAGCGTGGGCGAGAACCTGACCGACGGCATCCTTGCCACCCTGTTCTGGGCGGCCGCGGGCCTGCTGCTGGCCGGACTGCCCGGGGCCGCGGCCCTGGCCGCCTGCCACCGCGCCGCCAACGTGCTGGATGCCCTGTGGGGCAGGCTCGACGCGACCTACCGCTGTTTCGGCACGGCCGCCGCCCGTCTGGACGACGTGCTCAACTGGTGCCCGGCGCGGCTGGCCCTGCCCTGCATCGTGCTGGCCGCGGCCCTGCTGCCCGGCCTTGATGCCCGTGCCTGCCGCCGGGTGGGCTGGCGCGACCGCCACGCCCACGAAAGCCCCAATTCCGCCTGGAGCGAGGCCGCCTTTGCCGGGGCCCTGGGCCTGCGCCTGGGCGGACCGGCCCGGTACGGCCCCCTGTACCGTGACCATCCCTGGCTGGGCGACGGCAGCCCGCTGGCCACGGCCCGGCATATCCGGCAGGCCGTGCGCCTCATGTGGGCCTCCGTGCTGGTCTTCGCGGCTTCGGCTTCCCTGCTGCTGGCGGCAGTGGCCTGTATCTGAGACGGCTCCGGCGAAGGCGGGAGGGGACATCCCGCCAACGGGACACGGTACGGCGGCCCCCGCAGCGTTCCCCAACTGGCCGCCCGCCGGACAGGCAGGAGAAGGATATCCGGCCACAGCGGCCCTGAAGCAGCCCGGCATGGCCCCGTGTTGCCGTGTCCGCCGTGTCCTCACGGCTGTCCCCGTCATGGCACCGCCAGATTTTGAACAACGCCGCCAGATTTTTCTTGGACGGGCTGCCCACGACGCCTGGCCCCCATCCCGGCCGGGGCTCCCCCTGTCCGCGCCCGACATGGCCGAATCCATTTTGCATCCATGACAGGATGACGACGTTTCCCTTCAACCTCCAGCAAGGTGATCGCACATGTCCATCATCACTTCTTTCCGCGCCGGTCTGGCCTTTTTCACCCGCATCCCCGTGGGCGCCGCGCCCCTGCCGCCCACGCTCTCTGGTGTGGTGGCCTGGCTGCCCGCCGTGGGCCTGCTGGTGGGCGCGCTGGCCGCCCTGGCCCTGCTGCCGGCTGCCCGGCTGGGCCTGCCCGCCCCGCTCTGCGGCATAGGGGCCGCCCTTGTCTGGACCGTCGTCACCGGCGGCCTGCATCTGGACGGGGTCGCCGACTGCGGCGACGGCCTGCTGGTGGAGACCTCTCCCGAGCGCCGCCTGGCCATCATGAAGGATTCCCGCCTGGGCAGCTTCGGCGCCCTGGCCCTGTTCTTCGTCCTCTCCATCAAGGTCGCGGCGCTGGCGGCACTGGCCGGGATGCCCCCCCTGCACGCGCTGGGGTCCTGCTGTCTGGCCGGACTGCTGGGCCGCTGCCAGGTCTTCGCGGGCATGCGTCTGCCCTCGGCCCGGCCCGGCGGTCTGGGCGCCATGATGCACGACGGCATGAAGCCCCGCTACGCCTATACGGCCCTCGGGCTCTGCCTTGCGGCCTGCCTCGTGATGGGGCGGCATGGCCTCTACAGCCTGCTGGCTGCCGGGCTGGTGGCCTTCTGGCTGCTGTCCGCGGCCCGCAAGCGCATCGGCGGCGTCACGGGCGACGTTTTCGGGGCCCTCATCGAGACCACGGAATGCGCCGTGCTGGCGGCCTGCTGCCTGCCGTAGGCCCACACGGCACCCGCATCCGAAAAAAGGAAGAGACTATGACGGAAGATCTTGACCTGACCCTGTTCCTGGGCGGGACCCGCAGCGGCAAGAGCGCCCTTGCCGAGGCCCTGGTCACGGCCAGGGCCCAGGGGCCTGTCTGGTATCTGGCCACGGCCCGGCCCCTGGGGGATGACGACGCCATGCACGAGCGCATCCGGCGCCACCGCAGCCGCCGCCCCGCCTGCTGGCACACGCTGGAATGTCCCCGCCATCCGGGCCGGGAACTGGAGCGCCTGCTGGCCGCCTACGCCGGGGACGGCCCCGTGCCCACGGTGCTGCTGGACTGCGTGACCCTCTGGATGAGCAACATCCTGTTCGCGCTGGACGACCCCCACGATGCGGCGGCCTTCGAGGCCGGCCTCACGGAAGAAGTGGAGGGACTGCTGCACGCCATGCGGGCCTTCCCCTGCCGCTGGGTGCTGGTCTCCGGCGAGACCGGCCTCGGCGGCATACAGGCGGGGCCCCTGGCCCGTATTTTCGACGATGGCCTGGGCCTGGCCAACCAGATGCTGGCCGCACAGGCCCGGGATGCCTTCCTCGTGGTGGCCGGGCGCTGCCTGCGGCTGGAAAAGCTGACGTTTTGAGCTCCAGCCGGGCCGCAAGGCGACCGTCCCCCGCGGGCCAGGGGAGCAAACAGGCCGCTGGGAACGAGGCCGCCCCCAACGGGCGCGCCCTCCAGGCTGGTGTCCGGGCCACCGCGGCAGCCCGTCACCGGGCACTGCGGGGCGTCCATACCGCTCCCCTCCCCCACGCAAAAACAGGACGCGCCTTCCCTCCACGGGAAGAGCGCGTCCTGCTGTATGCCTGGCCCTGACGCGAGCGGCCGCCCCTTTCCGTCACAAGGAGCGCAGGGGGCACGAAAAAAAGCCGGGGCACGGCTGCTGCCGCCACCGGCTCTCATCCATGACCGGCACGAAAACCGCCCGGCCCCCAAAACAGGAAAAGGCTGGTATTTCTACCAGCCTTGCTTTCCATTGGTGCCGAAGGGGAGAGTCGAACTCCCACTCCGTTGCCAGAACTAGACCCTGAACCTAGCGTGTCTACCAATTCCACCACTTCGGCGCGAAAATCTATGTAGCCCATTTGCCCCTGCCTGGCAAGTGTTTTTTGCAAAAAAATTTCCGGCCCGCCATTTTCCGCTCCCGGCCTGCCCGTCAGGCCCCGGCCGCCTTGCCTTGCGCCTGTCCATGCGCTACACAGCAAGGCACACTCTTAATGCAAGGATACGCCTCATGCAGGACAATTTTTCCCATCTGGACAAGGACGGCAACATCACCATGGTGGACGTGGGCGCCAAGCCCGACACCCGGCGCGTGGCCATTGCCGAAGCCATCGTGGAGCTTTCTCCCCACACCCTGAAGCTGCTCAAGGAATGCGCCCTGCCCAAGGGCGACGTGCTGACCTGCGCCAAGGTGGGCGGCATCATGGCCGCCAAGCGCACCGCGGAGCTGATCCCCCTCTGCCATCCCCTGAGCCTGAACCTGGTGGACGTGCGCTTTGAAGTGCGCGACACCCCGCCCAGCGTGCGCATCGAGGCCGAGACCCGCACCACCGGTCCCACGGGCGTGGAGATGGAGGCCATCATCGCCGCCCAGACCGCCGCCGCCGTCATCTATGACATGTGCAAGGCCGTGCAGCGCGACATCGTCATCAGCCGCGTCCGTCTGCTGTTCAAGGACGGCGGCCGCAGCGGCGCCTTCCACGCCAAGCCCCTGGACTGAGACGGATGCAGTTCCCTGCCATCGATCCCGTGGCCTTCAGCATCGGCTCCCTGCAGCTGCGCTGGTACGGCCTCATGTACTTGCTGGCCTTTTTCGTGGGCTGGGGCCTGGCCCGCCGGCGGGCCTCCCGCCCCGGTTCCGGCTGGAAGACCGTGGATGTGGACGACCTGCTGACCTTCGTCATGCTGGGCGTCATCCTGGGCGCGCGCCTGGGCTATGTGCTCTTCTACGACCTGCCCGCCTATATCGACGACCCCGGCGAGATACTGCGCATCTGGAACGGCGGCATGTCCTTCCACGGCGGCCTGCTGGGCGTGCTCTGCGCCTTCTGGTATTTCGCGCGCACCCGCAAGAAGTCCTTCCTCGAAGTCTCGGACTTCATCGCGCCCCTGGTGCCGCAGGGCCTGTTCTGGGGCCGCATGGGCAATTTCATCAACGGCGAGCTCTGGGGCAAGGTCAGCGACGTGCCCTGGGCCATGGTCTTCCCCACCGGCGGGCCCTGGCCGCGCCATCCCTCGCAGCTTTACGAAGGCCTGCTGGAAGGGCTGGTGCTGTTCGTGGTGCTCTGGATCTTCTCCGCCCGGCCGCGCAAGGCGGGGGCCGTCTCCGGCCTTTTCGCCCTGCTCTACGCCGTGTTCCGCTTCGGCGTGGAATTCGTGCGCGTGCCCGACGCCCAGCTGGGCTACCTGGCCTTCGGCTGGCTGACCATGGGCCAGCTGCTCTGCCTGCCGCTCATGGCCGCGGGCCTGTGGCTGCTGTGCCGCACGCCGCGGGCACAGGCCGCCGTGGAGCCCGCAGCGGCTCCCCGCAAGGGCAGGAGCGCACGAAAGCGTTGACAGACCTTGCGTCTTCTGGGTAAATATTTCGCCGCTTATCTGAATTTTTCTGGAGGAAATATGGCTAAAGAAGGTTCCATTGAAGTTGACGGCGTGGTGCAGGAAGCCCTGCCCAATGCCATGTTCCGTGTGGAGCTGGAAAACGGCCACGAAGTGCTGGCGCACATTTCCGGCAAGATGCGCAAGTTCTACATCCGCATCCTGCCCGGCGACCGCGTGAAGGTGGAGCTCTCTCCCTACGACCTGACCCGCGGCCGCATCACCTACCGCATGAAGTAGCCCGCACCCGCCCCGCCTTTGCAGCGCACCCCTGGCCTACTGACAGAGGTGCGCTTTTGTTGCGTCCCGCGGATGGGGACAGCAGACCCGTCCCTTCCCGTGGCCGCAGCCGTACGGCCCGGCAAACGAGGCAAGGGAGTTCAGCAAAATCCCCTCCTCTCCATCACACGGAACAGAAAATAAAAAGGACGTTTCGGCGTCCTTTTTTATTTTCTGTTCCGGCAAGGCCACATCCCATCCGGCTGGCATCTGGCCTTCCGGGCATCCTCTCCGAATAAAGCGCGCTTGGGGGAAGATAGGGGGGAAGCCTCTCTCCTTTCCGCGCCAGTGAAAGGGCGGCCTTCCTCCCCAGGCGGCCCGCAGGGCCGTGCCCAACCACGATCCCCTAGACCCAGCCCAGGGCCCGCAGCACCAGCATGCAGCACATGGCCATGAGACCGGCCAGGATATCGTCCAGCATGATGCCCCAGCCGGCGGGCAGCCAGGTTTCCGAGGCGTGCACGGGCCAGGGCTTCCAGATGTCGAACAGGCGGAACAGGGCGAAGGCCCAGACCAGGCCGGGCCACGACCACTGGTCCGCGCCCAGGGGCAGCAGGGCGATCCAGACGCCCGCCAGCTCGTCGATGACCACTTCCCCGGGGTCGGTGCGGCCCAGCAGGATCTCGGCCCGGGTGGCGGCCAGACCGCCGGTCACGACGATCACGGCCAGAAAGAGCAGACGCCCCCAGAGCGGCAGGGGCAGAAAGATCAGCGGCGCCAGCAGGGCGGCCAGGGCCGAACCGGCCGTGCCCGGAGCCCTGGGCGAAAGCCCGGCGATGCCCAGACGGCAATAGGCCAGGATGCAGGTATTCCAGAATGACATATCTCTCCTCCACGGCTCCGCGGTCCGGGGGACACGAGGGCAGCCAGGCTCAAGGACGTCCACGGCAAGGCGAATGCCCCACAGATGCCGGAGCCACGCAGCCACGCACGTCCATGCCCGAGCGGACGAGCCATTGACGCTACCGGGACGCCGCTGGACCACAACGAACACACGAACGGATGCGCCCCCCGGCATGGGCAGGGCGGTCCGCTGCGGACAGGATGCCGCGCACGGGCGACGTGCCCCCAGCGCACCCCTTCGTGGCCATCCCTTCGCCGCTGCCTGACCGTCCATGACGGCCCTGGTACTTGTCCCGATGCGCTTCCCTGTCTGCATCCACGGCAGGGCCGAGGCTACGGCACGGGCAAAGCCCGGCTGTACGAAAATGCGGCCCCTTTCCGGGGCCTCCCCGTAACGGCGGAGCCTGGGGCAGTGTAACGGCTCGGCCCCCGTCTGGCAACGCCCGCCCCTTGACGGCACAGGAGCTGCCAGCTACAAAGGAGCCCACGCCCGGATGGTGGAACTGGTAGACACAAGGGACTTAAAATCCCTCGGCCACCGGCTGTGCCGGTTCAAGCCCGGCTCCGGGTACCAGAAAGAGGGAAGGCCGTCGCGGCGCATGTCTGCGGCGGCCTTTTTTCTGTGCAGCCGCCTGCCGCGACAGCACCTCCGGCTGTCTGGCAGGGAGGGCACTCCGCGCCCGGAGGCCTTCCGGCCCCTGTGCCGTCAGCCGGCGGGGACGGACAGGCGCGGGCTCGGCGGGACTCAGTACGAAATGGGTTCGAAGATGCCCGCGACCCGGCAGGTGCCGCCGTGCAGGCGCAGCGTACCGGAAAGGCTGTCCTGCATCTCCAGCACGGCCTCGTCCCGCAGGGCCAGTGTACGGCAGCCCGCCGCGAAAAGCAGCGTCTCCGAGTCCGCCAGACGGTAGATGCCCTCCTCTTCCCGGGTGACGGTGACGTTGTGGGCCCCCCGCCGCAGGCGCTGGCGGGCATAGACCCTGTCCACGGTGCAGCGCGTGCCGTCCGCGAAGACGAGTTCGCCCGCACGCAGCGCGGCCCGTTCCTCAAAAGCCCGGACGGAACAGAATGCCGTCTTGATGAGGAGGTCCTGGTCGAACACGGCGTAGAAATCGCCGGCGGTCCGGGTCACGCGGACGGGATGCTGCCCGGCCGGGCAGGTGACAGCGGTAAGGAGCAGGAAGGTCAGGGTCCACAGTATCCGTTGCATGTATCCTCCAGTACGATGTTCCGGCGCTGCGGCATCCTCCCGCTCCCCTTCCGGCACGTTCCCTCCCGTGACCCTGGCGGGGCCGGACGACAATGCCCGTCTGGCCGTACCGGGAAACGGGGATGAGGGAAAAGGACAGGGCCATCAGGGACATGGCGGGGCCGCCCCACAGGCAGCGCCTTTCCTGCGCTGACTACGGGAAGTGCGGGACAAAGTCCAGCGCCCGGCACAGGCTCTGCTCACTGCCTGCCGGAGAGCCCGTCCAATATCCGATTAGGCATCCCGCGCCCCACCCGCATCACTGCCGGTCACAGAAAGGGCTGCAGTTCCATCCTGCTTGCCGCAAGCCCGCCTCTTGCCGCAGCCCCTCGCATCCGGGGACAGGGACGCTGCCCCCAGACAAAAGCCTGCCGCCTACTCTTCCGGCTTTGCTGAATCTCTCCCTCCTGCCGCTACACCTGCCGCATCAGCCCGGCCGTATCCGTCCCCAAGGGATGCCCGTCGCGCACGCCCGGCAGCGCCCCTTCCCCTTGCTCGACTTTTGCGGCCCCCCGCCCTATAGTGGCAGGGTGTCCGCACCCGCTGCGGACGTTTCCCTGTCCTGTCCAACCCGGGAGGTCTCGTCATGGACGCCCTGCAATGCATCCTCACCCGCCGTTCCTGCCGTTCCTATGAGGACCGGCCCATCCCCAAAAAAGAGATCCTGGAGCTGCTGACCGTCGGCACCAAGGCCGCCACCGGTTCGGGCATGCAGCCCTGGGGATTCGTGACCCTGGAGGGCCGGGAAAAGATCGCCGCCCTTTCCGACGAGATCAAGGTCTGGCTCAAAGAGAACTTCGCGGATTTCCCCTGGCTGGCCCAGTACAGGGAATGGCTGGACCATCCCAACTACAACATCTTCTACGACGCCAACAACATCATCTGCGTCTACGGGGACACGGCCTCGCACTGGTATGTCTATGACGGCACCCTGTGCACGGCCAACATCATGCTGGCCGCCCATGCCAAGGGCATCGGCTCCTGCTGGATCGGCTTCGCCCAGGACTTCATGGACTGGCCGGAGATCAAGGCCCGCTACAAGGTGCCGGAACACTGCCGCTTCGTCAGTGCCCTGAGCCTGGGCTACGCCAAGGGGCACCTGCCTGAAGCCACGCGCAAGGAACCGCTCATCTTCAACAGCTAGCTCCCCGGAACGGAGATCCCCGAAGCAGACCGCCATCGGGCCGCCCCCGCGCCACGGCGGCGGCTCCGGGCCATCCAGGCCGCAGGTGTCTGCGGATGGGAGATAGCCAACCGGGCCATCCCCCTGCCGGGACAGGCCATCCCGGCGCATCACCTATACAGCCCAGCGCGAAAAGGCGGATCCTTGGATCCGCCTTTTTCATCGTGTGTCGCGTGCCGTCAGGCAGGCGCCCTTCCCGTCAGGGGCGGCGCCCTTCCGCCGGCCTCTTCATGGAGAAAGACCCGTCTAGGCCGTCTTCGCCGCCGGGCGCCCCTTGCGGCGCAGGGCCTGCCAGCCTTCGTGCACCAGCACCAGCGACAGCGCCAGCAGCAGCACGGCGATGACCAGTTGCAGGGCCGCCACGGTACCGCCCGTCCCGGCCAGCAGGGCACGGCCCTGGGCCACGATGCCCAGCACCAGGGCGGAGAGCGTCACCAGCAGCATGAAGAACATGGGCAGCAGGAACATGCCGTTGCGGCGGGAAAGGTTCTGGAGCCAGCAGGCCACGGCCAGCAGGGCCAGAGCGGCCAGCAGCTGGTTGGCCGCGCCGAACAGGGGCCAGATCTTGGCATAGCCGCCAAAGCCCAGGCTCATGCCCAGGCCCACGGTCACCAGCGTGGCCACATATTTGTTGACCAGCACGGCCCGCCAGCCGCGCACGTCCTTCACGCTCTGGCCCGGGGCCAGCCACAGTTCCTGGAACATGTAGCGGCCCAGGCGGGTGGCCGTATCCAGCGAGGTGAGGCAGAAGGTGGACACGGCCAGGATGATGAGGCCGTAAGTGACGCCGCGGGCGCTCTCGCTGCCCAGGCCCACGCAGGCCAGCATCTGCGACAGGCCGTCGGCCAGCACCTGGGTGGGCGTCTGGCTGGTGAAGGCATGGCCGTTCCGGGTGAAGATATAGCCCACGGCGATGAGCGAGGCGATGCCCAGCGCGCTTTCGATGAGCATGGAGCCAAAGCCCACCAGGCGGGCGTCACGCTCGCTGCTCAACTGTTTGGACGTGGTGCCCGAGGCCACCAGCGAATGGAAGCCCGAGATGGCCCCGCAGGCCACGGTCACGAACAGGGCCGGGAAAAGGTACTGGCCGTTGACCTCGAAGGAGGTGAAGGCGGGCAGCTCGATGACCGGATGCGCGGCCACGATGCCCACCACGGCGGCCAGCATCATGGCGTAGAGCAGGAAGGAGCTGAGGTAGTCGCGGGGCTGGAGCAGGATCCAGACGGGCGTCACCGAAGCCACGAGGATGTACAGGCCCAGCAGCCACATCCAGGTATCGTAGCCCGCATAGACGGGGAAGCGCAGGCCCAGGGCGATGACGCCCACGATGCCCGCCACGCCCAGCAGGGTGGCCCTGCCCAGGGGCATCTCGAAACGGTAGACCAGCAGGCCGAAGATCACGGCCAGCACGATGAACAGCAGGGAGATGGTGGCCGTGGAGCCGTTGACGTGGTTGTGGACCAGCGCGCCCGAGGCATCGCTCATGAAACCGTTGAAGGTGCCCGCCACGATGGAGGCGAAGGCCCCCACCACCAGCACCAGGGTCAGGAAGGAGAAGATGACGAACAGGCGCTTGGCGCGCAGGCCGATGCTGCCGGCGATGACCTCGCCGATGGAGCGGCCCTTGTTGCGCAGGGAGGCGAACAGGGAGCCGAAGTCATGCACGCCGCCGAAGAAGATGCCGCCGACCACCACCCAGATGAAGCAGGGCAGCCAGCCGAAGACGGCGGCCTGGATGGGGCCGTTGATGGGCCCGGCCCCGGCGATGGACGAAAAATGGTGGCCCAGCACCACTGGAGCTTTGGAGGGCATGTAGTCCACGCCGTCGCGGAACTGGTGGGCAGGCGTGGGACGGGAAGGATCGACGCCCCAGACCTTTTCCAGCCAGGCGCCGTAGACGAAATAGCCCAGCCCCAGCAGGGCCAGGCCGCCAAGGAGCAGATACAGGGAATTCATGATGCACGCTCGCGAGGAAAAAGGGACGGGAACGCCCTGCGCACCAGCGGCAGCAGGGTGGCCCGGGCTGCCTCGTTGCAGACGCAGGCGGCATCGGGGGGGACGGTGTCGCGCCGCGGCGCGGAAGGCAGGATGAGGGCCAGCGCGCGCAGGCGCATCCAGCCGCGCAGGCCCAGCCAGAAACTCTTGCGGACACGGCAGCGCGCCAGGGCGGCGGCCGCGTCCTGATGCCATGTCCGGCACAGGATGATGACGCTCACATACGAGGCCATGTGCTCGTCGTGGGGCCGGATACGGGCCCGCCCCCAGGCCAGGGCCCCGTCACGGATGCGCTCCCAGGCGGCCGCGTCCAGCCGGGGCAGGCAGTGGACCTGCACATATTCGTGCGTCTCCGCCGCCCAGAGCGTGGCCTTGCGGTGCAGCACATAGGCCTCGTCACGACGGTGGAAGGCGCAGAGGGCGCGCAGGCTGCCGGGCCCGTCCTGCCGCTCCACATCGAAGCTCGCGGCGGCCAGGGCCGCCAGCAGGGCATCCGGCCGGACGTCCGGGGCGCTGTCCTCCGCGATGGCGCGGGGCCGGTCCGCGTGGCCGTCCTTTCCTGAGGGGGCATCCTTCTCCATGACAAAAACTCCCGTCTCCCGGGTCCGCCGCCGCCCTGTGCGGACAGGCGGCGTGCCGGGGACGCCGGGGAGGGACGTGCCGGACGCGCCTCCCCGCCAACGCTATCAGGCCCTGTCCAGGGGCCAGGGTTCCACCGAAAATTCCAGGCTCCCGGCCATCTCGGCCAGGGCCCGGCGCAGGGCCTCTTCCCGGTGCGGCGAAAAGACCAGCTTGAGCAGGGCCGTGCGCGGCTCCAGCACGGTGAAGTAGGCCGTGTTGTCATAGCCTTCCAGCAAAAAGCGGAACAGGGCCGTATCCTCCGCGGCCAGACGCACCAGCAGCCTGGCGCTGCGGGCCGGAGGCGGCAGGGGCGGCGCGGGCTTGCGCGGTTTGCGCAGGGCCGGGGGCAGGTGGGCCTCCCGCGGCTGGAAGGGGCCGTGCGGCCGGGACTCGTGTGCCATCAGTACCATCCCAGATAACGCATCAGGGCCACGAAGCCCATGGAAAAGGCTATGGTACCGAAAAAGCTCTTGCTCCACCAGGCCACCAGCAGGGCCGGGAGGGCCGTCATCAGGAAGAGGTTGTGATGCGTGGGCATGAACTCGCCCTGATAGATGAAGACGTCCGGGCCCAGCAGGGCCGCCATGACGGCCACGGGCACGAAGGAGAGCCAGTGGCGCAGCAGGTCGGGCAGGCTCTCGGCATGCAGGTACATGACCGGCCCCACACGGGGGATGACCGTCACCAGCATGCAGCCCACCAGACAAAAGAGCAGTTCCGCGTGCTGCTGTATCCAGATCATGCGGTTTCCTCCTTCTTTTCCGGCAGGGCGCTTTTGTTGCGGTGCAGCAGGGCCACGCCCAGCGAGGCGCCCAGCACCGTGGCCACCACCACGTTCCACTGGCCCATGCCGGCCAGCTTGAGGCTCAGGGAGAGGATGGCCGTCACGATGGCCACCAGCACATGCAGGCGGCTGACGCACTGCGGCACCAGCAGGGCCAGGAACATGGCCGTGAGGGCGTAGTCCAGTCCCAGGGGCTTCACGTCATGGACGAGCCCGCCGCAGAACACGCCGATGACCGTGCCCAGCACCCACGAGGCATGGGCCGTGAGGTTGCAGGTGAAGAGCGTGGCCGTGCAGAGCTTCCAGCCGCGCTGGAAGGCCGTGATGTGCACGCCGAAGGTCTCGTCCGTCATCTCGCAGCCGAACAGGAACCGCTGCCAGCGTTTGAGCGGCGCCAGCGGTTCGGCCATGGCCGCGGACATGAGCAGATGGCGCAGATTGACCACGAAGACCGCCACGATGACGGACAGGGCCCCCACACCGGCCCCCCACAGCCCGGCGCAGACGAACTGCCCGGAACCGGCGAAATGGAACACCGACATGGCCACCACCAGGGCGGGGGGGATATTGCTCTTGACGGCCAGCACACCAAAGGCAAACGCCACCGGCACATAGCCCAGCACGATGGGCAGGGCCCGGCGCACGCCATCCATATAGGGAGATGCCACGGCAGCCTCCTCTCCTGAAAATGAAAGGGTCTTCCTAGCCCTTTTCCTCCCCCTTTGGCAAGGGCTCCCTGCGGCGCGGGACACACTATCCTCGTCGGCGCCGTGGTCGGTGAGGGCGTAAGGGCCCCCTGAACGCGGGACACACTGCGGCCGGCACGCGCCCCCGCGCTCCCCGGCGCTTGCCAAAGCGGGGCTTTTGGGGGAAAATCATCGTTTCCCAACCTTCAGTGCTTTCCCGAGGCCGCATGTCCGCCCTGTCATACTTCGCGCCCCGTGCCCTGCCGCCCGGACTGGCGGCCAAGGCACGTTCCCTGACCTGTCTTTCCCTGCTCTGTTTCGCCCTGGCCGACGTCCGCGACGGTCTGGGGCCTTTTCTGGGCATCTTTTTGCAAAGCCACGGCTGGACACCGGACAGCATAGGCTACGTCATGACCATCGGCGGCCTGGCGGGCATGGCCGTCACCACGCCCCTGGGCGCCCTGGCCGACGCCACCCGCCGCAAGCGCCTGCTGCTGGCCCTGGCCTCGACGGGCATCGTGGTCGCCCTGGCCCTGATCTTCCTCTGCCAGCATCCGTTGCTGGTGGGCTGCGCCCAGATCGTCCAGGCCGTCTGCGCGGCGGCCATGGCCCCGGCCATCAGCGGCCTGACCCTGGGCCTGGCGGGGCAGTCCCACCTGCCCGCCCAGCTGGGACGCAACGAGGCCTGGAACCATGCGGGCAACGGTCTTTCCGCCATGCTGGGCGGGGCCATCGGCTACTGGTACGGCGTGCCCGGCGTCTTCGCGGTCATGTGCTGCATGCTGCTCCTCAGCCTGTACGCCCTGCACGGCATCGCTCCCCGCGACATCGACCATGCCCAGGCCCGGGGCCTCGCCCCCGAGGCGGATGACGCCGCGCCCGCGCGGCGCGCGGCCCTCTGGCACGGCCCCGCGGCCCTGCCCGTGCTCTGCGTGGGGCTGGTCATGCTCTTTTTCCATCTGGGCAACGCCCACATGCTGCCCCTGCTGGGCCAGTCCGCCGTGGCCCGCTTCGCCATCAACGGCGCTGCCTATACCGCCGCCACGGTGGTCATCGCCCAGGGCACCATGATCCTCGTGGCCCTCCAGGCCGCCCGCCTGGCCCGCAGGCGCGGCTACGGCATCCTGCTCTGGTGCGCCCTGCTGGCCCTGCCCCTGCGCGGCTGCATCGCGGGCTTCTGGCACAGCCCGTGGAGCATCATCCCCGTCCAGGTGCTGGACGGCGTGGGCGCGGGCATCATGGGCGTGGTCACGCCCGGCCTGGCGGCCCGGCTGCTCAACGGCACCGGCCACGTCAACCTGGGCCTGGGCATCATCATGACCCTGCAGGGCATCGGCGCCTCGTGCAGCGCCTCCTACGGCGGTCTGGTGGCCCATCTGCTGGGCTACGGCCCCGCCTTCCTGGCCCTGGCGGCCGCCCCCTGCGTGGCCCTGGGCATCCTGCTGGCGGCCGTGCGCCGGCTGCCGCGCCTGCATCACGCCCTGCTGCCCGCGGAAGACTGACGGCCCCGCGCCCCGCGACGCACGACGAGAGGAAAAGGCAATGACACCTTCACGGCAAACGTGGTATCCATCCTCTGTTGCCACAGGCCGCGGGCGGTGCTATACAGCCATCCTTCACACGCGCTTGTACAGCACGCATCATGCATGACAAGGAGGTCCCGCCATGAAAAAAGCTCTTGGTCCCGTCACTCTGGCCTATCCCATGCCGGCCTTTCTGGTGGCCGCCTATGATGAAGAAGGCAAGGCCAACATCATGACCGCCGCCTGGGGCGGCATCTGCTGTTCCAACCCGCCCTGCATCGCCGTTTCCCTGCGGCCCGAACGCTGGACGCACAAGGCCATCGTGGCGCGCAGGGCGTTCACGGTGTGCGTGCCCTCGGCGGCCCAGGCCGCCATGGTGGACTTTGCGGGCATGGTCTCCGGCGCCAGGGGGGACAAGTTCTCGGCCACCGGCCTGACCGCCGTGCGCAGCACGGTGGTGGACGCCCCCTATGTGGACGAATGCCCGCTGGTGCTGGAATGCGAACTGCAGGCCACGCTGGAACTGGGCAGCCATACCCAGTTCGTGGGCCGCATCCTCAACGTGGGCATCGAGACCGACTGCCTCAACGAAAGCGGGCAGCCCGACATGTACCGCATCGACCCCCTGCTCTATGACGGCGGCCAGAAACAGTACTGCCGCGTGGGCGAGCCGCTGGGCAAGGCTTTTTCCCTGGGCCGCCAGTACGGCCTGTAACAACCGAACGTCCGCGCCGTCCTCCGGGACGGCGCTCTCACCTCTACGCTGGAGAACAGACGACAATGAGTGCTTCCAAAGTCTATTTCACCGACATGCGCTGCCCCGTGGGCACCGGCCTGCTGGACAAGCTGAAAAAACTGATCGAAAAGGCCGGCATCGACAGCATCGACATGGACAACAAGTTCGTGGCCATCAAGATCCATTTCGGTGAGCCGGGCAACCTGTCCTTCCTGCGTCCCAACTTCGCCAAGGTGGTGGCCGACAAAGTGACCTCCCTGGGCGGGCGCCCCTTCCTGACCGACTGCAACACCCTGTATGTGGGCCGCCGCAAGCACGCCCTGGAACATCTGGCCGCCGCCCAGGAGAACGGCTTCTCGCCCCTGAGCACCGGCTGCCAGATGATCATCGCCGACGGCCTCAAGGGCACCGACGAGATGGAAGTGCCCCTGGAAGGCTGCGACCACTTCCAGAGCGCCTTCATCGGCGACGACCACAAGGCCCGCATCGACCATGACCTGTGCGCCGGCTGCGGCCGCTGCATCGGCGTGTGCAACTTCGACGCCATCAGCAATGCCTTCGACGCCGAGAGCGTCATCCTCAACGAGCGCATGGCCGAATACACCAAGGCCGTCATCCAGGGCCGCCCGCACTTCCATGTGAGCATCGTCAACCAGGTCTCGCCCTACTGCGACTGCCACGCCGAGAACGATGCCGCCGTGGTGCCCGACATCGGCATGTTCGCCAGCTTCGACCCCGTGGCCCTGGACCATGCCTGCATCGACGCGGTCAATGCCGCGCCCGCCATCAGCACCAGCGTGCTGGGCCAGTGCGCCCACGAGCACAACGACCACTTCACCGACATCCACCCCAGCACCAACTGGCGCAGCCAGATCGAGCATGCCCAGAAGATCGGCATCGGCAACATGGACTACGAGCTGGTGACCGTGAAATAGGGCCTGCCCCCGCTGTCCGGCGACAGCGCGCGACCAACGGAAAAACGGCGTCTTCCGACGCCGTTTTTTTTATGCCCCCGCGCCTGCCGCGGTAAGGCACCCGGGCGGCAGCGGAAGAGGGCAGCGAAGGTGCGCGCCCTTCTAGCGGTAGAGCAGCTTTTTCCAGAAGAACTTGATGTTGCCGTCGGCGCTGGGCGCGGGCTCCCAGTGCAGGATGGTGTCCGCCATCTTTTCCAGGCCCCGGCAGACGGGGCTTTCCGGCAGGCAGCGGCAGAAGGGCTGCTGGCGCACCACGGCCTCGTGCACGCCGGGGTCACGGGGCAGCACGCCGGCCAGATCCAGCGAGACCCCGCCCAGAAAGTGGTCGCAGACATCCGTGAGCCGCACGAACATCTCGCGGGCGCTCTTCATGTCCCGCGCCATGTTGACGCAGACCTGGAAGCGCTCCACGCCGTGCTGCGTCTTCAGCACCTTGATCAGGGCATAGGCATCCGTCAGGGAGGTGGGCTCCGGGGTCAGGACGACGAGCCGTTCCTGCGCCGCCACGTTGAAATAGAGCACGCTGTCGTTGATGCCCGCGCCCGTGTCCACGATGAGGAAGTCCAGCTCGTCCTCCAGCTCGTCCATGGCGTCCAGCAGTTCCAGCTTCTGCCCCGGATTGAGCGCCAGCATCTCGCTGACCCCCGACGAGGCGGGCAGGATGGAAAAGCCGTATCCCGTGGGCAGCAGGATGTCCCGCAGGGAGGCCCCCTCGTGGAACAGGTGGAAGATGTTCTTTTCGGGATGCAGGCCCAGCAGCACGTCCACGTTGGCCAGTCCCAGGTCGGCGTCCAGAAGCAGCACGCGCTTGCCGCGCGCCGCCAGGGTCAGGGCCAGATTGACCGAGATATTGGTCTTGCCCACGCCCCCCTTGCCCGAGGTGACGGAAAATACCAGAGGATAAGTGCTGTTCATGGGTGCTCCAGATGTCAGGTCTTGCCCGGACAGAGTACGATATCTGCCTGTCCCGTCAAGAGCAGGGGGGACACGCCCGCCCCGGGCCCGGAGCCCGGCACGCGCAGGCGCATCCGTGACAGGGAAGGCAGGGCCTGCCCTGCGCGAAGGCCCTGCGCCCGCATCTTCCGGCCTGCGCCGGATGCCGGGCGTCCATGCGTGACAGGTCCTGTGCTCCCCGGGAGCGGGGAGCGGCGTCCATGCCGGGCCACGGGATGCCCCGGCACCGGCGGGCCCCGCCCTAGTTCCCCTCCGTCTTGCAGCTTTCCTGCAGACGGGTGCAGCGCCCGCCGTGGCGGGAGACCGCCAGGGCAGCCATGCTGTCATCGCCCGCGGCGCGGGCATGCCCCCGCGCGAGCTCCTGTGACTGCTCCAGCCGCGCAAGGCGCTCGCCAAGGTCGGCATTTTTTTGCCACAACTGCCTGTTTTCCCGGTTCAGGTCCCGGCGCTCCGCCTCCAGCTGGTCCAGGCGCTCCTGCAGCCAGCGGCAATGGGCCCGCAGGGCGTCGTTCTCCATCTTCTCGTTCTGGCCGGCAACGACCCGGCAGGCCGTTTTTTCATCCGTCGGGGACCTTTCTCCGGCCGGCTCTCCGGGGCCGCCCTCCTGCGGGCCGCCCGCCGCAATGTCTTCAGGGGCCTGCATGGCCCCTGTGCCCGACATCAGCCAGGAGACATTGATCCGGCATTTTTTACAAATGGTTAGGATAACATCAGCATTGGGACAGTTTTCCCCACGTTCGTAACCGCCGAGAGCGCCCTTGCTGATGCCCAGCAGGCCGGCAAAAGCCTCCTGGGACATTCTGCCCCGTACATGACGGATGCGTTCTCCAAGTTTCTGCATATGTTTTCATCCTTACCCACCCCAAAAAAGAATAGAAAATCAGCTGTTAACAAAAAAATAGATATTAAAGAACACTTTCTTGTTTACTCGACCTGAATTCTGTCCTAACAAAAGAGTGTGGGCGATATTTTGTTCCACTTTCCATCATCATGAAGAACATCATAGCCGCCCACATTTGCGAACGCAATGCTGTTATGGGAAGCGTGTCTGCAATATATTGTATTTATTATCATTATTGCAGACATGCCTGTCTCGCGCCCTGACAGCCTGCCTGTACACCTGACGCCCGTTGTTGGCTGGACGTCGCAAATTCGGGAGAGATGCATATGCAACTGACCAAGGGAGCCATCGGTAACCTGATAAACCGCTACAGGGCGGTGCTGAAAAAATGCCACCTGCTCAACGTCTTCGGCTCGCTGGCCGTGGCCGGCATGCTGGTCATGGGGGGTGCTGCGGCCGCGGGGGCGGCTACAGCTACAGCCAAAATACTCATTAACGGTACAGACTATACGGATACTGCTGATATAAACTGTACTGGAGCAGTTGATTTTGGCGTGTATACTAATGCTGCCACAGGTACGTTTACAGGGAAAAAGCTGAACGTCTCCACCACTCCTGGAGAGCTGGGAGGGGGGAATGTCGGCTTATGGGCCACGTCTACGAGTCCGGAAAGCGCACGCTCCGTGATCAACTTCGGGCAGACGGGAACAACGGAATCCATTGACATCGAAGTAACGGATAATTCTTCGATGGAGGAGATATCCATAGGTGTCTGGTCGAGTGGTGGCCAGGAAGAAGTTGGGGGAGAAATAAATCTAAGTGCGGAAACAGTTACTATAAAGGGTCACTCCAATTCTGGATGGATATATGGTATTTATGCTCAGAATACCACGACGACAACCGAATACGATCAGGCTGTCATCGACATAAATGCCGGGAAGACCTATATCGATGTGACATCAGGTCAACCTGGACGCGCCGATGCCATTGTCGCGATGTCGCAAGGCATCATCAATATTGAAAGTGACCTGTATGTCAACACACAGGGTGGCAACGGTTATGCCATTGTCACCCGCGGTGATTCCACTATTGCCATCAATACAAGCGGCACCCATATCGTGCAAATGAACGGCGATATCAATTTCAATTATGATAAAAAAACCTCTGGAACGAGAGTTGATGCAGATGTTGATATCACGCTGAACGGTGCCGATTCTTACTGGAACGGTAACACCCTTATTTCTTGGGATGAGAAGCCGGATGATTCAAAGCTGACCGTTTCCGAAATGACGCTGACCGTCAAAGATGGAGCAACGTGGACGCCCACAGCTATTGAAGAAACCGCTGACCAGAAGTACACCCCTCTCAACAATCTGATCCTTGATGACGGCAACATCGATGTCAACAAAGGCGTCGAGATCGCCATCGACAAGGTCAGTGGGACCGGCTACCTCGCTAATGAAGGCACTGTCACGCTGACGAGCGGCGCGCTGGAAGGTCGTACCGAAAACGCCGGCATCATCAATCTTGATCCAGACGCTTCGATCAGCAATGTGACCTTCGTGAAAGGGGATGGCGTAGCTGGCCAGAATGTCCCCGGCAAGGGGTTCATCTCTGTGGACGCTGAAGGGGCACATCTGTACGGCGGCATGGACTTTGGCAACGCTGTCGAAGCCAGTGTGAGCAGTGTTGCTGTTTCCGACAATACGACGACCATTACAGGAGCGAGCATCAGCAAGGCCGATGTCACCAGGGATGATGGCGCTACTTCTGGGAACAACAAGATATCCAGTGGTATCACGGCCACTCTTGCCGATGGCAAGAGCCTTGCCATTGTCGGCTCGAACTTCGCTGACAATAAGGTCACATTGAAGGGAATCGATAATGGTGGATTCCCCGACGGGGCTCTGTTGCGTGTCGATTCCATCGGTACCAGTGGCAACCTTACCATCAGCAATACGGAGTTTACCGGTAATACCTATACCGTTCAAACTCCCGGTGCTCTTTGGAATGGAACCTACGGCGGTATCGTTGCCGTTGGTGACAATCAAGGCGCTGTTGTCATGGATAATGTGACCATCAGCGGCAATACGGTTACAGATCTCAAAACTGTTCAGGGTGCTGGTTATTGGCAGTATGGTGGCAGCATCGAAGCGACCGGCCTTACTGTCAGTGGAAATACGGCATCTGTAGAAAAAGTCGATGACGTAACTATCAACGGTGAGCCCTATAGTGCCGGTGGCGCTATGGCCTTGGTCAAAGTGGAAGGTTCCATCAAGGATTCTGACTTCTCAAACAATACGAACAAACATTTCAATATAAGCTCTGGTGGTGCTCTCTTTGTCGCTGAAGACAGCAACATCACTCTTGAAAATGATGTCTTCAATGAAAACACAGCCACGGGTAAGACTGCCCAGGGCGGCGCCATCTATAACGAAGGTACGCTGACCGTGGAAGGCGGCAGCTTTACTGATAACAGCGCTGCACCCGCCGACGGCAGCACTGTCACGGTCAGCAATGTCGGTGGCGCCATTTATAATGCTGACGATGCGAAGTTGAGCATTAACGGCACACGCTTTGAAGGCAACACGGCCGCCATTGCCGGCGCCGTCAACAACCAATATGACAGCTCGCACATCACGGGCATCACCAATGCCTTTTTTGTCAACAACACGGCGTCTCTCAGCGCTGGCGGCGCTCTCCGCAACCAGGGGACCATCGACAGCATCTCCGGTACTACGTTTGAAGGAAATACGGCGGGCAATGGGGGTGCGCTGTGGAACGGCGCTGGCGGCACCATAACCAACATCACTGACACCACCTTCACTGGCAATAAGAGTACGAATGATGCTGTTGGTGGCGGTGCCATCACCAATGCCGGTGATATCGAGAAGATCAACGCGACCACCTTCACCGATAACTCGGCTGCGGGCAACGGCGGCGCCATCAATAATGTTAAGGGCGGCAAGGCCAGCATCACGCTTAGCGACACCACCTTCACCGGCAACACGGCTGATGGCAATGGCGGTGCCCTCTATAACGGAGGCAACCTCACCTTCTCCGGCAACAACACTTTCAGCGGCAACACGGCTGCCGGGCAGGCCAACGACATCTACAATGCCGGCAGCATCACCGTGGCGGACGGCACCACCACGCTGGGCAGCGGTCTGACGCAGGTTAACGGCAAGGTCACCGTCAGCACCGGTGCTACGCTGGATATGGCCAGCGGCAGCTCGCTTTCTTTTGAAGGCGACAACACGGCATTGACCATTGACGGCGGTACCTTTGTGGCGGACTTTGGCCAATTGCTTACGGACTATGCCACCACCAACACGGATAACGGCATTAAGGACAGCAGCATCATCGGCCAATCTGGCAATCTGAACCTGCGGCTGGATGGCGTAGACTATACGCTGGACGAGTATAACGCGGCCAAGAATGCTCTGCTGGGCCAGGATGATGTTACGGAAAACGCTACCCTGAACTTCCTCAATGCCAACCTGAAGCTGGACGAGGGGCAGAACCTGGTCGTGGGCGCGACGGTGGCTGACAATGAAGTCACCATCGAGATGGCTCCCGTTGTTGCGGATGCAGCAGAGTCACCTATCGAGGCTGCTGACGATGGCACAATTACCTCTGTGCCGAATCAGATTGTCTCGGTCGTCGCAGCGGATGATTCGGCCAAGGAGCTTCTGCCAGCCGATACCATCACTGTCAGCGGCAGCGAGTTCATCGCCAAGGGACTGCAGATTGCCAGTACGGCGTCGCCGGAAGCCGAAGCTGTCACGCTGGCCGTAACGGACGGTTCCAACGTCACCCTGACCGGTGGCGAAGCCGGTTTCACCGGTGTCGTCAATGCCGAGAACGAAGCTGTGGCGACCAACGTGGAAGTCAGCAATGCCTCGCTGACCGTGGGCCTTGAAGGCAATGACAGCGCCAGAACCTGACCCTGAATGATGTCAAGGTAGCCGACGGCACCTTTGAGGTGGCGGGCAATGGCCTGGATACCACGCAGGTCGAAGCCAGCACGCTGAGCACCGGAGAAAGCGGCACCGTTGCGGTGAACAATGCCAGCCTGACCGTAGAAAAGACGGTCGTCGATGGCGGTCTGTTGAGCATCACCAATACTGTTGCTGATCTGGGGATGGTGAAGGCCATCGGCGGTGTTATCTCCTTCGACCCTTCGTACGGCAGATTGAGCTTCGATGGTAACGTTGGTTCTACGCTTCCCGTAGGCGACGGTTCCGTCGTCAATGTGGCCTCCGGTCTGGACAATCTGCAGGAACTTGCCCAAAAGGCAGGCTTCACCACCCTGGATCAGGGCAATGGCGAGTTCTTCCTTGGAACGGGCGAGTCCATGCTGGCTGTGGGACAGACCATCACATTGGATGATCTCACTCCTAGCATGGGTGGTAAGGGAACGATCATTGTAGATGCTGGGGTAGACGTTACCGGTACCATGGTCGATGGTGACCCCGTCACTGCCGCTGCTTACTTTGGCAACAACTCCCTGCTGGTGGTCAACGGCAATACCATCAACGGAGATACGGCGGCCATTAAAATCACTGAAGCGAGAAGCGGGCAGCTTAACGTCCAGAACGGCGCCAAGCTGCTCATTGCCGACGCTGTTGCCGGGCAAACGTATACGGTCATCAGCGGTGCAACCAATACTGATGCAACGACGGGTACCGCCTTCAACGGCACTTCCTATACCGATGCCTCCGCCAGCGGCTGGAAGGGCTCCAACCTGCTGACCAGCTCCGACATGGTCACCCTGACCTCCGAAGACGGCACGGTGTTCAAGAGCGTGAGCGCAGACGCCCACACCGTCTTCCCCAACCTGAGCCATGAGCTGGCCACCGCGGTCAATACGCTGTACGGCCAGCAGCTCAACGATGTCGACGCCGATGCCATGGGCGTGCGCTTCCTGAGCCGCGCCACGGACAACCGTTACTTGGGCGCGGACAAGCAGGCCGCTGCCTCCACCATCGAAAGCGCGGCCCGCATGGCCTTTGCCGGTGCCGTGCCGCAGATGACCAAGATGGCTTCCGACGCGGGCACCAATGCCGTGGTCAACCGTCTGGGCTTCGCCAACCCGGCCGACGGCGCGCAGGCCATGAACGCCGAAGGCAAGATCGTGGACCGCAACACCACCGGCTTCGCCCTGTGGATCGCGCCCCTGTGGCAGAACCAGCACGGCTGGGGCATGGAAGCCGGCAATCTTGATTACGGCTTCAACGGCAATCTGGGCGGCGTCTCGCTGGGTGCCGACTACACCTTCGAAAACGCCATCCGCGCCGGTATCACCTTCAACATCGGCGGCGGCTATGCCGAATCCAGCGGCGGCGACCTCAACAGCACCGAGAACCGCATGACCTTCTGGGGCCTGGGCGCCTACGCCGGCTGGAACTACGAGAACTTCGGCCTCATGGCCGACGTGTCCTACACCAGCACCTGGAACGATCTGGAACAGGACATGGATGGCCGCATGGGCATGGGCGACCTGGAAGCCGACGTGCAGGCCACGGCCATCAGCGCCGGCCTGCGTGCCGAATACAAGCTGGAGACCAGCGTGCTGGACATCATCCCGCATATCGGCGTGCGCTACATGAGCCTCAATACCTGGGGCTATGATGTGGACACCAACGGCGGCACGGTGCTGGAAGGCGACGGTTTCCATCAGGACATCTGGACCTTCCCCATCGGTGTGACCTTCAGCAAGGACTTCACCCTGGACAGCGGCTGGTTCTTCAAGCCCAGCGTGGACTTCAGCGTGATCCCGGCCGCGGGCGACATCAAGGCCAAGCAGGACGTGGCCTTCACCGGCCTGCCCGGTACCTATGAGGTGGAGACCCAGATGATGGATTACCTCACCTGGCAGGGCGGTGTCGGCATCCAGATGGGCAACGACAACCTGAGCTTCGGCGTCAACTACACCCTGCAGGCCGGCCAGAACACCACCGGCCACGGTGTGTTCGGCAGCTTCCGTTACGAGTTCTAACCATCAAACCTGCGCGGCGGCCGTCGAGAGTCGCGGCCGCCGTGTTTTGCCAGGGCCGGTCTCCGCACCTTCCGGGAGGCCGGCCCTGCCCATACCAATCGGCCCCGGACGTACCGTGGAGGACGCGCGCATGACATCCATCAACATCCTCATCGGCACCCACCTGACCATGATCCTCTGCCTGCTCCTGCAGCCTGGCGACTAACCCCAACCCTTCAAGGAAAAAATCCATGCGCCACCTTTCCCGTTTCCTGTCCGGTCTTGCCCTCATGCTGGCCCTGCCCCTGTCCGGCTGCCTGGATACAGGCCCCGATGTGGTCTGCGTGGACGTGGAACGCGTCCTAAGCCAGTCCAGGGCCGCACAACAGGCCAACGAGCACCTGGGCAAGGTCCAGGCCATCCTGCAGAACGGCCTGGCCGCCTATCAGGAAGAACTGAAGAAAAGTCCTGAGGAAAAACGCCAGCAGGAGCTGCGTCAGGGCCTGGCCCTGCTGCAGCGCCAGATGGCCCTGGAACAGGCCGCCGCCCGTGACGTGGTCAGCAAGCACATGCTGGCCCAGATCGAAGCCTGGCGCGCCGACAAGGGCGACGTGGCCGTCATGGCCCGCCAGAACGTCCTTGCCGTCCCCGCGTCCATGGACATCACCGCCGAGATCATCAGCCGCATGGATGCGGGCAGCGTGCAATTCGCCGAACTGCCCAAGGTCAGCATCCGCACCCACGCTGACGATCCCGGGGAGAAGGCTCCGGCGGAAAAGGAAAAGCCCGCCAAAGCCCCGAACAAAAAATAGGAGAAGACCATGCCCGCCCTGAAAAAGACGCCCGCCAACAGCCGCGCCCCGGAACAACAGCCTGAACAGCAGCCGGAACAGCCGCAGATGCGCGTGGCCATGCTGCCCGCCCCTGCGCTGGAGACCATCTACGCCAATGCCTTCCAGACCACCTTTGCCCGCGGGGAGATCCTGCTCACGGCCTGCGTGAGCCGCCAGGAAAACGACCAGCAGGGCCCGGTGCTGGCCGTGCAGCCGCAAAAAGCCGTCGGCATGAGTCCCGAAAGCGCCAAGCGCCTGGCCGCCGCCCTGGTGCAGGCCATCCAGCAGTACGAGGCCCGGTACGGCGAGATCAGCCTGTAGCCCGTGCGAGGGCGGGGCTGCGAGGCCCCGTCCCGCCCCAAGTGTGCCGCAATGGCTGAAAACGACATTATCCTGCGGACTGCCCGCAATATCGCCAGACAGCGCCGTCAGCTGAAGATCACGCAAAAGGAGATGGCCCGTCTTCTGTGGCTGGCGACCGAGACCGTCTGCCGTCTGGAGAAAGGACGGCATGATTTTTCCCTGCGCCGCCTCCAGCAGTTTGCCGATATCTTCAGCTGCCGGGTCATCGATCTGCTCCGCTGACTTCCGCCCTGCCCTTCACGCCCTGCCCGGCATCCTGACGGCAGCAGCGCCCCGGGCGCTCCTCCGGCCGGGCACCGCATCCCCGCCTCCTGACCGCTCCCGCCCCGGCCACGCCAGCGGGGCGTAAGCGGCATGCCGGGGACAGAAGGGGCCCTTCCCGGCCCCCGGCGGCCCGTTTTCTCACAGCCGCTCCCCGCCCTGTCCCGGTTTTCCCGGCCGTTTTGTATTGCCGCTCCAGGGCGCGCATGCTACACTTCCGCGCACGCAGTCCAGCGCGACCGGGAAGATCACGCGCCGGCGGGGGATGCCGGCAAGCCGTATGCGGTGCTGCGCCTTCCAGACCTTCAAGACAGGAGCATGTTCATGGATCCGTTTGACGCGGGCTGGCTCTCTCTGCTGCCGCCCATCATCGCCATCACCCTGGCCCTGATCACCAAGGAAGTCATTTCCTCCCTCTTCCTCGGCATTCTCAGCGGCACCGTCATCTATTGCCTGGGCATGGGCACGGGCGACATGATCATCAAGCCCGTGGAGATCGCCTTCACCACCATGGTGAACAAGGTCGATTTCAACATCATCATCTTCTGTACCCTGCTGGGCGCGCTGGTGTTCACCATCTCCCGCGCCGGCGGGACACGCGCCTACGGCAACTGGGCCACCAAGCGCATCAAGAGCAAACGCGTGGCCATGCTCTCCACCGGCGGCCTGGGGGCCTTCATCTTCATCGACGACTATTTCAACTGCCTCACCGTGGGCACGGTCATGCGCCCGGTGACGGACCGCTACAAGATCTCCCGCGCCAAGCTGGCCTATATCATCGACGCCACCGCCGCCCCCATCTGCATCATCGCGCCCATCTCCAGCTGGGCCGCCGCCGTGGGCAGCAACCTGAAAGCCACCGGCGCCTTTGAAAGCGACTTTGCCGCCTTCGTGGCCACCATCCCCTACAACTTCTACGCCCTGTTCTCCCTCATCATGGTGGTCATGGTCTGCCTGGCCGACTTCGACTTCGGCCCCATGCGCAAGGCCGAACTGCGCGCCCAGCAGGGCGAACTGGGCAATGTGGATGCCGAACAGGCCGAGATGGGCGCCAGCGCCAAGGGCCACCTGATGGACATGCTCGTGCCCATCGGCAGCCTGATCGTCTTCGCCGTCCTGGCCCTGCTCTACAGCGGCGGCTACTGGGGCAGCGATCCCGCCTACCACACCCTGGCCGCCGCCTTCGGCAACTGCAGCGCCTCCAAGGCGCTTGTCTGGGCCTCCTTCGGCGCCCTGACCGTGGCCTTTTTCATGTTCGTGCCCAGGGGCCTCATGAGCCTCAAGTCCTTCATGGACTGCGCCGGTGAAGGCATGAAGGCCATGATGCCCGCCAACACCATCCTGGTGCTGGCCTGGGCCATCAGCGGCGTGTGCCGCGACCTTTTGCAGACCCCGCTCTTCGTCAAGACCCTGGTGGCCGACGGCGGCATCTCCGGCGGCCTGCTGCCCGCCATCATCTTCGTGGTGGCCGGCTTCCTGAGCTTCTCCACCGGTACCGCCTGGGGCACCTTCGGCATCCTGATCCCCATCGTGGTGCCCGTGGCCCAGGCCGTGGATCCCAACCTGGTGCTGATCTGCCTGTCCGCCACCCTGGCCGGCAGCGTCTTCGGCGACCACTGCTCGCCCATCTCCGACACCACCATCCTCTCCAGTGCCGGCGCGGGCTGCGCCCATCTGGAACACGTCTCCACCCAGATGCTCTATGCCTGTGTGGTGGCGGCCAGCAGCGCGGTGGGCTACATGGTCTCCGGCCTCATGCACGGCAGCCTGCTGCCCGGCTTCGCCTCCGGCCTGGTCTTCATGGTGGTGACCATGCTGGTGCTGCGCCGGCGCAACACGCAGAAGGACGGGGCCCAGGCCTAGCCCGGGCTTTCCCTGCAACGCCAAAAGGCGCTCCCCCCGGGGAGCGCCTTTTTTTGTGCCGTGCGGCCGGACCGCCGCTGCGGGTGACACGGGATCAGGAGGCCGGGCCACCCTCCCCGGCGTTCCCCTTGCCGCCCTGGAGCTTGCGGAAAATGGTGCTGCGGTTGACCTGGAACAGCTCCGAGACCCGGCGCACGGAGCCGTGCACCTCGATGGCCCGGCGCAAAAAATCCCGCTCCATGTCGGCGATGATCTCGCGCAGGGGCCGGGCCTGCGTGAGCACGGCATCCAGATGGCCGCCGCTCTCGTCGTGCAGGCCGCTGATGCTGGACGGCAGGTCGCGGGGCGAGATGCGGGGGCCCTGCCGGGTGATGACCAGGCTGTGGACCAGGTTCTGCAGTTCGCGCACGTTGCCCGGCCAGCGGTACCGGGCCAGCATGTCCAGGGTGATGTCCATGAAGGCCAGCTTTTTGCGGTACTTGGTGGTGTACTGGCGCAAAAAGAGCTCCGCCAGCACGCGCACGTCCTCGGGCCGCTCGCGCAGGGGCGGGATGCGCACGGTGCCCACGTTGAGGCGGTAGAACAGGTCGCGGCGGAAGGTGCCGGCCTCCACGCATTCCTCAAGATCGCGGTTGGTGGCGGCGATGATGCGCACATCCACCTTGCGGGGCTGGGAGCTGCCCACGCGCACGATCTCGTTGTCCTGCAGCACGCGCAGCAGGCGGGTCTGCATGGAAAGGGGCAGCTCGCCCACTTCGTCAAGAAAGATGGTGCTGCCGTCGGCGATCTCGAAATAGCCGGGCTTGCCCTTGCTGGACGCGCCGGTGAAGGCCCCGGGCACATAGCCGAAGATCTCCGATTCCGTCAGGGTCTCGGAGATGCCGCCGCAGTCCACCTTGAGCAGGATCTTGTCCTTGCGGCGGCTCCAGCGGTGGGTCAGGCGGGCGAACACGTCCTTGCCCACGCCGGTCTCGCCCATGATGAGCACCGTGGCATCGGTGCTGGCGTAACGCTTGAGCTCCAGGGCCACCGACTGCATGGCGCTGCTGGCAAAGACGGGTTCCAGGTCCCGCCCCTGGGACTGGGCCACGAAGGCCAGCTTGTCGTTGATCTCCTTGATGAGCCTGCGCTGTTCGCCGGTCTGCTCGTTGAGCTCGGCCAGGCGGGTCTCGTCCCGCACGAAGGTGACCACCAGGCAGACCCGGCCCTTGTCGTCAAAGACGGGCGCGCCCGAAATGACCACATTCTTGCCGTCCTTGAGCTTCTGCATATAGGTGGCCGGCTTGCCCGTGCGCACCACCTCGGGGTTCAGGGCCAGGTCGAAAAGGCCCTCGCTGACCAGGTCGCGCACATTCTTGCCCCGCAGCTCCCGCGCGGGCACCCCCACCAGATCGGCATACATCTGGTTCACATACAGGGTGGTGCCCACGGCATCGGAAATGAAGACGCCGTCGGAAATGGTGTCGAGGATGGACGTGAAGAATTTGTGCCAGTTGACCATAGCCGCTCCTTGGAAAGGCAGAAAAGACAAAAAAAGGGCCCGCCCCCGGAAGACGGACCCTTGCGCGTGCGCGAAAGCCCGGCCTAACGGGGGATGATGACCCGATCCCCCAGGGTGGCGGCAGCGATCTTCTGCAGGGCGGCAAACTTTTTGTCGTCCAGCGTCACGTCACCCATGGGGGGGACACGGTCCAGGAAGGTGTACTTCTGTGTGCCCAGACGGTGATAGGGCAGCATCTCGTACTTCACATGCCCGAAGGGCTTGAGGAAGTCACAGATGGCCTTGATGTCCGGGCCATGATCGTTGAACCCGGGGATGACGGGCGTACGGGCCGTGACGGGCAGGCCGGGGAACTCCGTCACCAGGGTCTGGAAATTCTTCAGGATGAGGTCGTTGGGCATGCCGGTATGCTTTTTGTGCACCTCGGGATCCATATGCTTGATGTCGAACAGCACATGGTTGAGGTACCGGGCCGCCTCGCGCACCACATCGGTGGGGACGAGACCACAGGTCTCGATGCACGTCTTCACACGGCGTTCACGGGCCAGGCGCAGCAGGTTGAGGGCAAATTCGCTCTGCAGCAGGGGCTCGCCGCCGGAGATGGTCATGCCGCCACCGGAGCGAGCATAAAACATGGCATCTTCCTGCGCAACCTTGAGGGCCTCGGCCACGGTATAGGGCTTGCCGTAGACGATGATGCCCTGGGCCGGACAGGCTTCGGCACAGGGCATGTCCTTGCAGCCCGCGCATTTGCCGCGGTCGATGGCCACGAAGCCGTCCTCGCGGCGGGACAGGGCCCCGTTGGGACAGGCCTTGAAGCAGCGGGTGCATTTGTCCGTCCCCAGGCAGCGGCCCTGGTTGTAGGCCAGCTCCGGCTCCCGGTTCTGGGATTCCGGATTGCTGCACCAGCGGCAGCGCAGACCGCAGCCCTTGGTGAAGACGATGGTACGGATGCCGGGACCATCATGCACGGAATATTTCTGGATATTGAAAACGAGGCCGCGCGCGTTGTTGTTTTCGATCACGGGGTCACCGCCGGAGAGGTTGAGGGTTGGCAGGGAAGGCGCGGGAAAACGCCAAGGCCTCCGGCCTCCCCGCAGGGCAGCCGGAGGCGGTACAGAGGCCGGCGGCGGCACAGGGCCGCCGCCGGCAACCGGGACTAGATGGTATCGTGTTCGGTACGGGCGATGAGGTCGTTCTGCAGGTCGGGGGACAGGTCCACGAAGTAGGCGCTGTACCCGGCGATGCGCACGATCAGGTTGCGGTACTTCTGGGGATCCTTCTGGGCGGCCAGCAGGGTGCTCTTGTTCACCACGTTGAACTGCACATGCCACAGCTTCAGGTCGCAGAAGGTGCGGATGAAGGACACGAGCTTTTCGGTGCCCTGCTCGCCTTCCACGCACTTGGGCGTGAACTTGATGTTCAGCATGCGGGCGAAGCGGTCGCGCATGCCCATGTTCTTGGTGTTGTAGTTGGACAGCAGGACGGCGGTAGGCCCGTTGACGTCGGCGCCGTGGGAAGCGGAGGAACCGTCGGACAGCGGGAACCAGTCCACGCGGCCGTTGGGGGTGGCGGACACCACCTTGCCGAAGGGCACATGGGAGGTGAAGGGCACATAGCGCACGTTGTAGAACATGCCCAGGTCCTTCTGGCTGTACTTGGCGGCGAACTCCACGGAAAGACGGTCGATCTCGTGGCCGATGCTGTCGGCATAGGGATCGTTGTTGCCGTAGCAGGGAGCGGACTTCAGCAGGGCCTTCACGTCCTCGTAGCCTTCGAAGTTGGCGTCGATGGCCTTGATGACTTCGTCCATGGTCAGCTTCTTGTCTTCAAACACCAGCTTCTTGATGGCGGACAGGGAGTCCACCACGGTGCCCAGGCCCATGTATTCGAAGTAACCGAAGTCGATGCCTTCGGGGATGTGGGTCTGGTGCAGGTCGATGCAGTGCTTCATGCACAGGTCGTGCATGGCGGAGCCCATGGGCTGGGCGAAGTGCCGGGCACGCAGGTTGTTGACGATGTACTGCTGGGTGAAGGCGGTACGCAGGAACAGCATGTGCTGCTTCACATAGGCGTTCCAGAATTCGTCCCAGGTCTTGAAGTCACGGGGATCGCCGGTCTCTTCGCCCAGCACGATGTCGCCGTACTTCTTCATGCGGCCGTTGCGCAGCACCATTTCCACGGCGGCGGCGAAGTTGATGTAGGCACCGCCGGAGGTGAAGGTGTCGCGGTTGGGCATGCGGGCCTCGGTGCAGCCGGACACGGCGTAATCCAGGGCTTCTTCAAAGGAGGCCCCCTTGGACACGTACAGGGGCACGACTTCCTCGTCGTTGATCAGTTTGGGGAAGCCGGAGCCGTCCTTGATGGTCTCGGCCACGTCCCACAGGTAGCTTTCGGGCGAGCGGCTGTGGATGCGGGCGGCCAGGTCGGGGTAGTGCAGCGGGAATTCGCGCTTGGACTTCAGGATCAGATGGGTCAGTTCGTTGGTGGCGTCGCGGCCGTCGGGGGTCTGGCCACCCACGGTCACGGCTTCCCAGTGGGCATACCCTTCGTTGAAGGCGCCGCCGCAGGGGGAGATGTACATGTCGATGAATTCGGCCATGCCCACCCACATGCATTCCAGCAGCTCGATGGCCTTCTTGTTGTCCAGGCTGCCGTTCTCGATGTCCTGCTGGTAGTAGGGGTACAGGTACTGGTCCATGCGGCCGTTGGAGATGGTGGTGCCGGTCTTCTGCTCGATACGGGAGAACATCTGCACGAACCACTGGCTCTGGCAGGCTTCCCAGAAGTCGCGGGCGGGCTCGCCGGGCACGCGTTCGGCATTGGCGGCCATGCGCAGCAGCTCGGCCCTGCGGACGGGATCATCGGTCTTTTCAGCCACCTTGCGGGCTTCGTCGGCATGGCGCCTGGCCCACAGCACGATGGCGTCGCACACGATCACCACGGCATCCAGGAAGGGCTTCTTCTCGCACATGTCCGTGGCGCTGGCGGGATCGAGGGCGGCCAGCTTTTCCTCAGCCTCGCGCTTGATGTCGTTGAAGCCGCGCTTCAGGATCTTGCCGTAATCATGCACCCACTGGATGGAGGAACGGAACGAGGAGGTCTCGTTGACGATGAAGCGGGAGATCAGGCCCTTGGGATCGTCGTAGGTCAGCTTGTGGATCTCGGGCGGCAGGGCGGCGGCCAGGGCTTCGTGGTAGGTCTTGCCCTTCCAGTAGGGGGCGATCTCCTCGATGACGCGCTTGGCGTCCTCAGCGGTGATGGTGGCAGGCGAGGTGGCGCGGGTGGGCAGGTCCTTCACGGCCATGTCCAGGAAGTCGCCGTCCAGTTCAGGGTACAGGATGCCGTAACGGCCGTCGCAGCCGGCGCGGCCCAGCAGCAGCTGGTCATCCTGCACATACACGGTGATGTTCCGGGCGATGTGCATCAGGGCCTTGGCCCAGCGCAGCACCAGGGGCTGCCCTTCGGTCTCCTGCATGGACTGGGTGAAGTACAGGGCGCGTTCGATATCGATACGGGGCTTCATGCCGTCGAAACGTTCCAGCATGCGGAACACGCGCTCATGGGTGGCGCGGAAGCGGTCGACCTTGCCTTCGATCTTGTCGAGCAGGCGCTGTTCCTGGGGGGATCTGCATTCGCAAACAGTCTGGGACATATCTGTTCTCCTCTTGAAGGGTGTTTGACTATGTCGCGACGAATCGCTTGCGAAATAAATAGCAATGCCTGTGCCAATTCAATAACACACCGTATTTAAAAGATATTTTTTCACCATCCCCCACAAACATCCCCGGATGATGCATTTTTGCGCCTAAAAATTTTTTTCACAGCTTTTCCGGGGGCCGAAGATTCCAAAATGCATCATCGGCGGCATGGCCGGTCGCATCCCCAAGGCCTTCTTCCGTCCGCAGGCACCCGTGTGGCCGACATATCGAAAAAACTCCCCTCCTGAATTTTCCATCCCCCCAAATGATGCACTTTCGCAGCATCGTATCACGAACAGTTATCAGAATAAAAAGATAACTCCTTAAAAAAACTGGTGCTTGTTGAAAAAAAAATTTTGCTCGCCTATATTCGGCGGAGAAGACGCATCCGCGGATTTGAGAAATTATGCACAAGCAACCGTCTTGTGTCCCCATAAACCATGTGAGGTGTGCATGCGTAAACGTACTGTTCTGGCTCTGGCCCTGGCCCTGATCCTTGGCTTCAGCACCGCCGCCCTGGCGGAACGTCCGCTGGTCCTGCGTCTCGGTCATCCCATGGCTCCCGGCAACAACGTCACCGTGGGCTATGAAAAATTCAAGCAGCTGGTGGAGGAAAAAAGCCATCGCAAGATCCGCATCCAGCTGTTCCCCAACTGCCAGCTGGGCAGTGACCGTGTGACCACCGAGGCCGCCCAGGCCGGTACCCTGGACCTTTCCTCCAGCTCCACCCCCAACCTGGCCAGCTTCTCCAAGGCGTACATGGCCATCGACCTGCCCTATGTGACCTCCCCGGCCCACCAGCAGGCCCTGTACAAGGCCCTGGACGAAGGCAGGCTGGGCGACGCCCTGCGCGAGGCTTCCCGCAAGATCGGCCTTGAGACCCTGATGTTCTCCGAATTCGGCTACCGCAACTTCGTGGCCGCCAGCAAGCCGCTGACCGACGCCGCGTCCCTGATGAACCTCAAGGTGCGTACCACCGACTCCCCCGTGGAAGTGGCCGTGGCCACCGAACTGGGCATGAACCCCGCCCCCATCGCCTGGGGCGAGACCTACACCGCCCTGCAGCAGGGCACCGTGGACGCCGAAGGCAACACCTTCTCCCTGCTCAACGACGCCAGGCACACCGAAGTGCTGAAGTACGCCGTCAACTCCGAGCACAACTACTCCATGCACGTCCTGCTGATGAACAAGAAGAAGTGGGACAGCCTGACCCCCGAACAGCAGGGGATCCTGCGCGAAGCCGCCAGGGAAGCCAGCGACTGGCAGCGCAAGGAAAGCGTGGCGCTGGAAGAAAAGGCCTGGCAGGCCTTCCGTGACCGCGGCATCACGATCCACATGCTGACCGATGCCGAGCGCGCCGAGCTCAAGGCCAGGACCCGCCCCGCCTACGAGGCCTTCGCCCGGGAAGTGCCGGCCGACATCCTGCAGCTTCTGGAAGAGACCCAGAAGTAAGCCTTTCAGCCGTTCCCTCCTGCGCGTGGACACAGGCCGCGCGCAGGACTCCTTTTGCGCTTACACCGAGGTTCGTCATGCGTGAAAATGTGCAAGGCAAAAGCGGGCTCTTCCCCTGGCTCAACGAAAATTTTGAAAAAATTTTCATGGTGACGGGCCTGCTCGCCATCATCCTGTTCATCACCTGGCAGGTCATCTACCGTTACATCATCACACAGTTCATCGAGCGCGCCGGCGCCGCTGTCTGGACCGAAGAGCTTTCCCGCTACATCTTCATCTGGATCTCCTATCTGGCCCTTTCCGCGGCCATCAGGAACAGGAAGCGGTCCTCCATCCGTGTCGACATCCTTTATGACAGACTGCCGGAGCGCCTGCAGAACATCAGCTGGATCATCGTCGAGAGCCTGTTCCTCGTCCTGACCGGCGTCATCGCCTATTTCGGCTGGGGCCAGATCGAACGCCTGCTGACCTTCCCCCAGCACACCACGGCCCTGCGCATCCCCTTCCTGGTGCCGTACCTGGTCCTGCCCCTGGGCTTCGGGCTCATGTGCCTGCGCCTGCTGCAGCGCATCCGGGGCCAGGTGCGCGTCTGCGGCCCGCTGGACTCCCTGCTGGGCTTCGCCCTTGCCGCGGCCATCATCAGCCCCTGGTACCTGGCGGATTACCTTGAGCCGCTGCCGGTGCTGTTCGGCTATTTCGCCCTGCTCTGCGTCATCGGCGTGCCCATCGCCATCAGCCTGGGCCTGGCCACCCTGGCCACCATCATCTGTTCCCAGACACTGCCCATCGAATACATGGCCCAGGTCTGCTTCACGTCCATCGACAGCTTCCCCATCATGGCCATCCCCTTCTTCATCGCGGCCGGGGAATACATGGGCGCGGGCGGCCTGAGCAAACGCCTGCTGGACCTGGCCGACGAGATCGTGGGCGGCCTTTACGGCGGCATCGGCCTGACCGCCGTGGTGACCTGCATGTTCTTCGGCGCCATCTCCGGTTCCGGCCCCGCCACCGTGGCCGCCATCGGCGCCCTGACCATCCCGGCCATGATCGAGCGCGGTTACGACAGGTTCTTTGCCGCCGCCCTCGTGGCCGCCGCCGGCTGCGTGGGCGTCATGATCCCGCCCAGCAACCCTTTCGTGGTCTACGGCGTCTCCTCGCAGGTCTCCATCGGCGACCTGTTCATGGGCGGCATCGTCCCCGGCATCCTGACCGGCCTCGTGCTCATGCTCTACTGTTACTTCCACGCCAGAAAGCACGGCTGGCGCGGTGAGCAGAAGGAGCGCAACTGGCGCACCCTGGGCGGGGCCTTCTGGGAGGCCAAATGGGCCCTGGTGGTGCCGGTCATCGTGCTGGGCGGCATCTACGGCGGCATCATGACCCCCACCGAAGCCGCGGCCGTGGCCGCCTTCTACGGCCTCATCGTGGGCGTGTTCCTGTACCGCGAGATGGACTTCAAAAGCGTCTGCGCGTCCTGCGTGAGATCGTGCGAGACCTCGTCCGTCATCATCGTGCTCATGGCCATGGCCACCCTGTTCGGCAACATCATGACCATCGAAGACGTGCCCGGTACCATCGCCCGCTGGATGCTCGGCATCACCGAGAGCAGGATCATCATCCTGCTGCTCATCAATGTGCTGCTGCTCATCGTGGGCGTGTTCATGGAGGCCCTGGCCGCCATCGTCATCCTGACGCCCATCCTGCTGCCCGTGGTCACCGGTGTGGGCGTCTCGCCCCTGCACTTCGGCATCATCATGGTGGTCAACCTGGCCATCGGCTTCCTGACCCCGCCGGTGGGCGTCAACCTCTTTGTGGCCTCGGGCGTGGCACAGGCCCGGATCGAAAGGATCGCCGTGGCCGTGCTGCCCATGATCGCCCTGCTGCTCGCCGTGCTGGGCATCATCACCTATTGCCCGTCCGTGCCGCTGCTGCTGGTGCGTTGACGCTCCCGGGACCGGGCGGACAGGCATCCGGCCGCCCGCCGGGCAGGCTTCACGAAAGCGGAGGAACATCCGGTTCCTCCGCTTTTTTTTTGCCCGGCGGGCTTGTGATTTTTATCGCCACATCCGCCGCCATCCCGATGATGCATTTTTGCATTACCACGGGCTCCTTTCACGGCGGCATGGCAAAACAGGCTGCATATTTGCATCCGAACTAACGATTCTGGTTAGTATTTTCTGGCGGCAGTGCAGAAAATTAGTATCCATCCTGCTGATTTATTTTGCAAAAACATCAAAATCCTTTTTCCTTGCACTTTTGCGACCCCGTCCCGGGCGATGCAGGATTGCACCCGCTTTTTTGTAAATCCCTTATAAAATCCGCCAAATTTTCTTATAATTTATTGAATAATCAGGAAATTATTTTGGCACGTCTCCTGCAAGGGAAAGAAATCACATGGGCCGCTGTTCACCGGAGGATCTGCCGCCAACAGCACGAAGGCTCCTGTGCCCGCATCGATAACCCCTTCTTCCCGAAGGATCGCATGGAGACAGATATGAACGTTATCGACTTCCGCTTCCGGCCCAACACGCCGGAGATCATCAACGGCATCAAGAACAGCACCATGTTCAAGGCCGCCTGTGAGGTCATCGGCTTCGACCAGCGCAAGCCCCAGCCCCTGGACGAGATCGTGGCCGACCTCGACGCCATGGGCGTGGAACTGGGCGTCATCACCGGCCGCGACGCCGAGACCACCTACGGTTTCCCGGCCAACAACAACAGCGTGCTCGAATTCTGCCGCGCCTATCCCGATAAGTTCGTGGGCCTCTGGGGCATCGACCCCCACAAGAAGATGGCCGCCGTGCGCGAGATCGAGAAGGTCGTCCGGGAATACGGCATGAAGGGCATCGCCATCGACCCCTATCTGGCCCACATGCCCGCCAGCGATGCCCGCTTCTACCCCCTGTACACCAAGTGCTGCGAACTGGACGTGCCCGTCTTCATCACCATGGCTCCCCCGCCGTGCGTGCCCGGCGCCATCCTGGAATACGCCGACCCCCGCGACGTGGACAAGGTGGCCCGCGACTTCCCCGAGCTGACCCTCATCATGAGCCACGGCGGCTATCCCTTCGTGGATGCGGCCATCTACACCTGCCAGCGCAACGCCAACGTCTACATGGACATTTCCGAATACGAGCGCTCCCCCCAGGTGGAGACCTATGTGAAGGCCATGTGCACCACCATCAGCGACAAGGTGCTCTTTGCCAGCGCCCACCCCTTCATCGAGCTGCGTGACGCCCTGGACGCCTATGCCGCCTTCCCCTTCACCGACGAAGTGCGCGGCAAGATCATGTACGAAAACGCCCGCAAGGTCCTGAAACTGGCCTAGCAGCACCCCAAGGAGCAACGAGAATGAGCGATACTCCCAACAACGGACACTGCCAGCAGAACCTGCGCCGCGTGGTCATCTCCTCCCTCATCGGCGCGGTCATCGAATGGTATGACTTTTTCCTGTACGGTGTCGTGGCCGGCATCGTCTTCAACAAGATCTACTTCCCTGACTTCGACCCGACGGTGGGCACGGTCCTGGCCTTCGCCACCTTTGCCGTGGGTTTCGTGGCCCGTCCGCTTGGGGGTATCGTCTTCGGCCACTTCGGTGACAAGCTGGGCCGCAAGAAGATGCTGGTCCTGACCCTGGAGATCATGGGCGTGGCCACGGTAGGCATCGGCCTGGTGCCCTCCTATGAGACCATCGGCATCCTGGCTCCCATCCTGCTGGTCCTCTGCCGTCTGGCCCAGGGCATCGGCATCGGTGGTGAATGGGGCGGTGCCGTGCTCATGGCCTTCGAATCCGCGCCGCCCCACAAGCGCGCCTTCTACGGCAGCCTGCCCCAGGTGGGCCTGGCCCTGGGCCTGATGCTGGCCTCCGGCGTCATCGGCCTGCTGTCCTTCTTCCTCAGCGACGAGGCCTTCCTGGCCTGGGGCTGGCGTGTGGCCTTCATCCTCAGCGCCGTGCTGGTGGGCGTGGGCGCCTACATCCGCATCTCCGTCCAGGAGACCCAGGACTTCTCCTCCGCCAGGAAGAAGACCGAGCAGGTCAAGTACCCCATCCTTGCCGCCTTCAAGCATTATCCCCGCACCCTCACGGCCTGCGTGGGCGCCCGCTTCGTGGAAGGCATCGCCTTCAACGTGTTCGGCGTGTTCTCCCTGACCTATCTGACCGGCTCCTGCGGCCTGGACAAGACCGTGAGCCTGTTCATCATCGTGGGCGCCGCCGCCGTCATGGCCGTGGCCATCCCCTTCTGGGGCATGCGCGCCGACACCTGGGGCCGTGCCCGCATCTTCGGCATCGCCGCCATCCTGCTGGGCATCACGGCCTACCCCACCTTCTGGGTGCTGCACAACTACAGCCACAACGTGCTGCTGGTCTTCCTGGCCATCGCCCTGCCCTTCGGCATCATCTACGGCGCGGCCTACGCCACCATGTCCAGCCTGTTCTCCGGCAGTTTCGAGCCCACGGTGCGCTACTCCGCGGTCTCCTTCATCTACCAGTTCTCCGGGATCTTCGCTTCGGGCCTGACCCCCATGATCGCCACCATGCTGGTCAGCAGCAACGCCGGCCAGCCCTGGTACCTCTGCGGGTACCTGCTGGTCGCGGCGGTCATCAGCAGCCTGAGCACCATCTGGATCACCCGTCTCCACGGCAGGGAAGCCCTGCCGCACGAGCCGGAAGAGACCTCCGCCCGGTAGTCCGTCCGCCTGCCTGCCTCCCTCACTCCTTGCCAGGGGGCGGACAGAGACAGCGCCCGGAGCAAAGCCGGGCATGGGACACCAAAGGGGGACGGCCTGTCAGGCCGTCCCCCTTTCCTTTTGCGGCGCGCCGCCATCCAGCCGCAGCCTCCCGCCCGCGCAGCGCGGGCACAGGCATGGCCGGAGCACCGGGGCCATCCGGCCCCGCCGGCGTCAAAAATCAAGACTGAACTGCATGCCGAGCCCCAGGGAAGGCTCATTCTCCTCGGGCCGGGATTTCTTGCCCCATTCGTTGTGCTCGTCCCTGAGCATCAGTTCCGGGCCGATGGTCAGCGAGGCATCGTCGCTGTCCATGACATCGGCATAGGCCCGGACCACATGCCGCCGTTCCAGGGGCCGCGCCTCGTCGGGACGGGCCTCGCTCGACGGCAGTTCCGCACGCCAGACGGAGTCGTCGCGCCGGATGTTCATGCCGAGACGGCTTTTTTCCTCCGCTTCCCTTTCGGCCTCCCTGGCCTTGCGGGACTCGGCCCTGGCCTGACGGTCGGCCTCACGCAAGGCATGCTCGATGCTGGAAGAATTGCCCCTGTCCCGGCCGATGGCCCGCTTGTGCAGGGATTCCGTTTCCACGCCGTCATGCCACAGGGCATCGTTCCTGTCGCGGGACGTGCCGAAGCTCCAGGCCTGCCCGCCCTTGCCGCTGCCCGCAGCGGCCTTGCCCGCCGGGGCCTGGGGCGCCCTGCCCTTCTCCGCCGCCATGACCGGCCCGGACGCAAGGGAGACCACCAGGAAGGACAGGGACAGGGAAGCCAAAAACAAACGTACCATATGCAGCATGGATGCAGGATATCCGCCATGCCGCCGGCTTGTAAAGACATGCCCGCCGCAGGCCGTCCCCTGCCCCGCAGGGGGGAGGCCAGAGCATGGAGAAAGCTCCGATGATGGATCAAAGACCGTCCCCTGCCCCGCGGGATGGCCCGTGATGGCCATTTCGCCTTTTCCGCTCCCCTCCCGGCAACGGGCACGAAAAAAGGAAGGGCGCCCGAAAGCGCCCTTCCTGCGGATCTTCGGAACCGGGAGTGCCTACTGCCTGGCGGCGGGCTGCTCCTTGGCAGGAGCGGCCGCGGGCTGGGAGGCCTTCTGGCCGGCGGCGTCATGGATCTTGACCAGCTCTTCCGCGTCAGCCACCGGGAAGGACGGCTTGACGTTGGGATCCTGCCAGCCGCCGCCCAGGGCCATGCACACGCTGACCACGGCATTGAGGCGGTCACGCAGGGCATTGGCCAGGCTCAGTTCGGCGCTGAACAGCTGGCGTTCGGCATCCAGCACGGTCAGATAGTCGGTATAGCCGTTGTCGTACTGCAGGCGCGCGATCTCCACGGCGCGGCGCAGGCTGTCCACCTGGGCCTGGCTGGCGGCCACGATGGCGTCGGCCTCGCGCTGGGAGGTGAGGGACGTGCGCACGTCCTTGAAGGCGTTCTGCACCGTCTTGCGGTACACGGCGATGGCCGCTTCCTTCTGGGCCTCGGCATCCTTGACGTTGTACCAGGTGCGGCCGAAGTCCAGCAGCGGCATGGAGCCCGTCACACCGTAGCTCCAGGCGCCCGCGGGCCCGCTGAACAGGTTCACCACGCTGGCGCTGAGGGTGCCCAGCATGCCCGTCAGGGAGATGGACGGGAAGAACTCGGCGCGGGCCACGCCGATATTGGCGTTGTAGGCCATGATCATGTATTCGGCGGCGCGCACGTCGGGGCGGCGCTCCAGCAGTTCGGACGGCAGGCCGGCGGGCAGCACGGGCGGGGCCGGCAGCTTGCTGATGTCGCCGCCGCGCGGCATGACGGCGTTCATGATGTCGCGGGGCGAGCGGCCCAGCAGCACGGCCAGGCTGGCTTCGGCGCTGTCCACGGCCACCAGGGACGTGTGCACCTGGGCGCGGGCCGTTTCCACTTCGGCACGGGCACGCTGCCAGTCCAGCTCCGTGATGTCGCCCTGGCGGTAACGGCTGGTGTAGATGCCGAAGGCGTCCTCACGGGTGCGCAGGGTGCGCTTGGCCGTGGCCAGCTGCATGTCCAGGGCCAGCAGGGCAAAGTAGCTCTGGGCCGTCTGGCTGGCCACGGAAAGGCGCAGGGCCTCGTGGCTGACCACGGTGTTCAGCAGCACGTCCGACAGCATGGTGTAGTTGTTGCGGTACTTGCCCCAGAAGTCCAGTTCCCAGCTGGCCGAGAGCTGGCCCTGATAGTTGACATAGGAGCGGTCCGCTATGTCGCTGTAATTGGCGACCTTGGTGGAGCTGCTTTGCGAGGTGGCCGCACCGGCGCCGCTCACCGTGGGGGCGAGCTGGCTGGTGCCCACGCCCAGCTTGGCCGCGGCGGAGTCGATGTTGGCCAGGCTTTCCGCCAGATCCTGGTTGTTCTTCAGGGCTTCTTCCACCAGGGCGTTGAGCACGGGATCATTGAAGCGGGTCCACCAGTCGGTGTTCAGCGGACTGGGCCCCAGATCCACGGAACGCCACTCCTTGGGGATGTCCTGCTCGGGACGTTTATAGTCGGGGGCCAGAGAGCAGCCCGTGACGGCCAGGCACAGCACCAGCGTCAGGCCCGCTTTCAGCAGGGGGGTCATATATCCTCCTCCTCGTCGAAGCTTTTCTTGCCTTCGTTGGGATCCTTCTTGCCCTGCAGCTTCAGGGAGATCCGCATGATGCTGCGGAAGAAGTAGGGAACGAAGAGCGTGGCGATGCAGGTTGCGGCCAGCATGCCGCCCACCACGGCGGTGCCGATGGCGTGACGGCTGTTGGCACCGGCGCCGGAACTGATGGCCAGCGGCACGCAGCCCAGGATGAAGGCCAGCGAGGTCATGACGATGGGACGGAAGCGCAGGCGCGCCGCGTGCATGGCGGCCACGTCCAGGCTGCGCCCGCCGCGCCAGGCCTCGACGGCGAATTCCACGATCAGGATGGCGTTTTTGGCGGCCAGGCCCACCAGGGTGACCAGAGCCACCTGGAAGTACACGTCATTGGACAGGCCGCGCAGCCAGGTGGCCACCAGGGCCCCGAACACGCCGAAAGGCACGGCCGTGAGCACGGCCAGGGGCAGCGACCAGCTTTCGTACTGGGCGGCCAGGATCAGGAAGACCATGACCAGCGCCAGCACGAAGATGACGGTGGTATCGGCGCTGGCCAGCTTTTCCTGCAGGGCCGAACCGACCCAGCCCAGGCCGTAATCGCTGGACAGCATATTGGCGGCCACCTGTTCCATGGCTTCCAGGGCCTGGCCGGAAGAATAGCCGGCGGCCGGTTCGCCCATGAGGTGGGCGGCGGGGAACACGTTGTAGCGTTCCATGGTCTGGGGCGCCGTGCGGCGTTCCAGGGTCATGATGGCGTCCAGGGGCACCATGTCGCCCTTGCTGGTCCGCACATAGACATCATGCAGGGACTCGGGCAGCAGGCGGTAATCGGCCTCGGCCTGGAGGCGTACCTGGAAGGTACGGCCCAGGTAGTTGAAGTCGTTGACGTAGAGCGCGCCGAAGGTGGCATTCATGGCCGTGAAGACATCGCTGATGCTGATGCCCATGTCCTTGCAGCGCTCGCGGTCCAGGTTGGCGTAGAGCTGCGGGGCGCCGGTGGAGAACAGGCTGCGCACCGTGCCGATGGCCGGATATTTGGGCCGGCCGTTCTCGTCCCGGGACGTGGCCTCGGCCACAAAGGCGTTGGCCGTGTTCTCCAGGTCATAGATGGTGCCGTCGCCGCGCATCTGGATGTAGCCTTCGAAACCGCCCGTGGTGGACATGCCGCTGATGGGCGGCGGCGTGAAGCCGATGGTCACGGCCTCGGGCTGCATCATGGTCACGCCCAGCACCTTGGCACTGATGGCCGAGGCGCTGCTCTCCGGCGTGGTACGCTCGCTCCAGGGCCGGAGGGTGGCGAAGAAGGTGCCGTAGTTGCTCTTGATGGACATGGACGAGATATCCAGACCGTTCAGGGTCATGACCGTTTCCACGGCCGGGTCCTTGAGCAGGGTGTTCACCACCACGCGGGTCACGTCGCGGGTGCGGTTCTGCACGGCGCCGTCGTCCAGGATGGTCATGCCCAGGATGTAGCCCTGGTCTTCGTTGGGCACCAGGCCGCCGGGCACCACCCGGAACAGGAAGACCAGGCTGGCGATCATGCAGCCGAAGAGGGCCATGGAGACGAGGCCGTGGTCCTTGATGAAGCGCACCGCGCGCACATAGCGGTGCGTGGTCTTGCCGAAGAAGTAGTTGAAGATGACGAAGGGCCTGGCCGGCTGATGGTCATGCGCGTGCGGCTTGAGCAGCAGGGAACACAGGGCCGGGGTCAGCGTCAGGGCCACGATGCCCGAGAGCACCACGGACACCGAGATGGTGATGGCGAACTGCTTGTACATCTGGCCCGCCAGACCGCCCATGAAGGACACGGGGATGAACACGGCGCAGAGCACCAGCACGATGGCGATGACCGGGGCCGTGACCTCGCTCATGGCCTTGGCCGTAGCTTCCTTGGGCGGCAGGTGCTCGGTGCTCATGATGCGTTCCACGTTCTCCAGCACCACGATGGCGTCGTCCACCACGATACCGATGGCCAGCACCATGCCGAACAGGGTCAGGGTGTTGATGGTGTAGCCCAGGGCGTACATGCCCGCGAAGGTACCGATGATGGACACGGGCACGGCGATGCAGGGGATGAGGGTGGCGCGCCAGCTCTGCAGGAAGACGAAGACCACGATGAACACCAGGATCATGGCTTCCACCAGGGTATGGACCACTTCATTGATGGATTCCATGACGAATTCGTTGGTGTCCACGATGACCTTGTAGGCCACCCCTTCGGGGAAGTTCCTGGCCAGCTCCTTGAGGCGGGCGGTGACGGCGTCGCCGGTGGCGATGGCATTGGCGCCGGGCAGCAGGTAGATGCCCATGGCACGGGTCACCATGCCGTTGTATTCACTGCTGACGCTGTAGTCCTTGCCGCCCATCTCGATGCGGGCCACGTCCTTGAGGCGCAGCATGGCGCTGTCCTCGCCGGTGCGGATGATGATCTCGCCGAATTCCTCGGGCGTGTTCAGGCGGCCCTTGGTGTCGATCTGCCAGGAAAGCTGGGCCGTGTCGGGCATGGGCGCGTCGCCCAGACGGCCGGGCGAGAACTGCGAGTTCTGCTCCTGGATGGCCGCCGAGACCTCGCCCACGGTGACGCCGTACTTGGCCAGCTTGTCCGGGACGAGCCAGATGCGCATGGAATAGTCCATGTAGCCGAACACGGTCACGTCGCCCACGCCGGGCACGCGCTTGAGTTCGTCGGCCACGTTCACCTGCATGTAGTTGTGCAGGTACACGGCGTCGTAACGGCCGTCAGGCGAGTACAGGGCGATGACCTGCAGCATGGCCGGCGAACGCTTGACCACGGTCACACCCTGCAGGCGCACGGTCTCGGGCAGGGTGCTCTGGGTCAGGTTGACCTTGTTGTTGACGTTGACCAGGGCCATGTCCGGGTCGGTGCCCAGACTGAAATAGACGTTGATGGAGCCCTGACCGGATCCCGAGGAGGCCGTGGACGTCATATAGAGCATGTTTTCCACGCCGTTGATGTTCACTTCCAGGGGGGCCAGCACGGTGCTGGCGATGGTCTCGGCCGAGGCGCCGGGATAGAAGGCCGTCACGTTGACCGTGGGCGGCACCAGTTCAGGATACTGGGCGATGGGCAGGGCCTTCATGGCCAGCGCGCCCACCAGGGTGATCACGATGGAGATGACCGACGAAAGGATCGGTCTGCGCAGGAAGATATTTGGTTTTGCCGAAGCTGCCATGGACCATCACCTACTTCTGAGCGCTCTTCTGGGCGGCCTGCCCCCGCTGGGCCTGGCCGTCACCCATGATGCTGACCTTGGCGCCGGGGCGGGCCTTGATCATGCCTTCACAGATGATGCGTTCCCCGCCCTTGAGGCCGGAATCCACCAGATACATGTCGCCGATGGTCTCGCTGACCTCCACCTTCTGGGTGCCGACCACATTGTCCTTGTCCAGGGTCATGACAAAGGAGCCCTTCTGGGTGATGAGCACGGCCTTCTGGGGGATGAGCACGGCATTGACCAGCACGTCGCCGTCCATGAAGATGCGCACATACTGGCCGGGCATGATCTGGCCGTCGCTGTTGACGAAAGAGGCACGGGCCTGCACCACGCCGGTCTCGGGCTGCACGCGGCTGTCGATGAAGTCCACCTGGCCTTCGCCCTGGTACATGCTGCCGTCCAGCAGGCGCAGCCGGGCCTTGTAGACATTGCCTTCGGGGAAGCGCAGGCGGCCCTGGGCGGCCAGCTGCTGGCGGCGCATGTGCTGCGGCGCGGCGATGGAAAAGTCGATGTACATGGGATCGGTCTGATCCACATAGGTCAGCAGGGAGTTGTTGCTGACCAGGTTGCCGGGCGTGAAGCTTTCCTTGGAGCTGTAACCGGACACGGGGGCCACCACCTGGCAGTAGTCCAGATTGATCCTGGCGGCACGCAGGGCGGCCCTGGCGTTGTCATAGGCGGCCTTGGCGTTGTCGCGGTCCTTCTGGGAAACGGCGTTCTTGGCAAACAGGGGGCGCACACGGTTCCATTCGCGCTTGGCGCTGTCGTACTGGGCCTCGGCCTGCTGGACGGCGGCCTCGTACTGGTCACGCTCGATCTGGAACATGATCTGGCCGGCCTTGACGAACTCGCCTTCACGGTACAGACGCTTCTCGATGATGCCCTGCACACGGGCGCGCACTTCGACGGAGCGGGAGCCGGAGGCCTGGGCCTGGAATTCGGCCGGCCAGGGCACGTCCCTGGCTTCCACCTGGAAGACGCCCACAGGCGGGGCGGGCATCTGGCCCTTTTGGGCACCATCATCCTTGCATGCCGCAAGGCTGGAACAGAGGAGCAACAGCAGCGTTGCCAGAATGGTCTGTTTTCCGGTCATGATATCTTACTCCTGGGACAGCAGCGAACTGCCGATACGTGGAAAAGCCCGCCCGCAAAGCGAGCGGGCTTTGAATCCCCTGCTAAACATTTTTTGCAAAATGCGTCAAGAAATGCAGGCTTATCTTGCTCTTAAAGCTCGATAAAGAAAAATCCTGTTATTCCAATAGGTTATCAAACCGTACTTTTTTCTTGTAACTAATTGGAATAATTTGATATTTTTTTAAAGCACTTTTTTAGGGACCTCCACGGCCTCAACGGGCCGCCCGAAGCGCCCCCAGCGTGCCGGCCCTGGCGGCCATGAGTTCGGCCACCACGGAGACGGCGATCTGCTGCGGCGTGTCGGCGCCGATGCCCAGACCGATGGGGCAGCAGACCCTTGCCAGGGCCGCATCGCTGACGCCCTGCGCACGCAGCGCCCTGTACACCGAGGCTTTTTTGCTGCTGCTGCCGATCATACCAATATAAAAGGCCTCCGTTTCCAGGGCCTGGGCCAGGACCTCACGGTCGAAGCTGTGGCCGCGGGTCATGATGGCCACATAATGGTGCCGGCCGATGCCGCAGCGGGCCGCCAGATCCGCGAAGGCCGGCAGGGCCAGGCAGCGCCGGGCCATGGGGAAGCGCCGGGGATCGGCGAACTCCGCGCGGTCGTCCACCACGTCCACCACAAAACCGGCCGCATGGGCCAGCCGGGCCGTCTCCAGCGACACATGGCCGCCGCCGCAGAGCAGCAGCACCGGCGGCGCGTCCAGGGCCTCCACATAACGTTCCACAAGGCCTTCCCGCACCAGACCGGGACGGCCCTTGCGCCCGGCCAGCAGGGGCCGCACGGCCTCCGCGCCCGCGTGCAGGCCCGCCACCAGGGGCTGGCCTTCGGGCAGGGCATCCAGATACAGGTCGCGCACGGGCGCGTCGGCCCGGCTCACGTCCAGCAGCCAGATGCCGGTCAGCCCGGCTTTCAGGGCCGCGTCCGCCGCACGGAACAGGGGCGCCTGCGCAGGCGCCAGATATTCACAGAGCAGATCCATGCTGCCGCCGCAGATCATGTCGCTGTCGGGGCCGAGTCCGGTGAGGTCGCAGCGCACACGGGCGGAGCGCCCTTCCCTCAGGCAGACATTGGCCGCCTCCACGGCGCGGGCCTCCAGCAGGCCGCCGCCCACGGTGCCTTCCAGTCCGGCGGCGGTCAGCAGGGCGCGGGTACCGGCGGCACGCGGGGCCGAGCCTTCCCGTTCCACCACGGTCAGCAGGACCACGGCCTGCCCTTCGTCCAGCAGCCGGGCCGCACGGGCCTCCAGATTCAGCGGTACGCCCAGGCCATCCACCGGGGCGCTCACCAGCACCGGCGAGGCCGGCGCTTTAGGCATCCTGTCCATCGTCGCCTCCTTTCACATAGCCGCAGCCCTTGGTGGGGCACATGATCTTGACGCTGCCGTCGCGGCCGCGCTTCTCCACCAGGTAGGAGGAAGCGCAGCGCGGGCAGGGGCCGGGCACGGGTTTGTCCCACAGGGCGAAATCACATTGCGGGTAACGGTCGCAGGAATAGAAGATCTTGCCGCGCTTGGTGCTCTTCTCCACCATGCGGCCTTCGCCGCAGCGCGGACACATGACGCCCGTGGCCACGGGCGCGGTATAGTTGCAGTCCGGGTAGCCCGTGCAGGCGATGAAGCGGCTGCCCGTACGGGCGTGCTTGATGACCAGGTCCTTGCCGCAGCGCGGGCACTCGCCCACCTTCTCCAGTTCGGGCTTCTGCGGGGCCACCATCTCCAGACGGCCGTCCTCGGTGCGCTGGAAATTGCTGGTGAAGCGGCAGTCGGGATAGCCGCTGCACGCCAAAAAGGGCCCGGCCTTGCCGAATTTGATCATCAGGGGCTTGCCGCAGTCGGGGCAGGCCAGATCCGTGGGCAGGCCGCCCTTGACGCTCTGCATGTTCCTGGCGGCGGCCGCCAGCGTGGGGTTGAAGTCCGCGGCAAAGGCACGCATCAGATCCACCCACTGCTGGTCGCCGTCGGCCACCTTGTCCAGCAGGCTTTCCATCTCGGCCGTGAAGCCCACGTCCATGAGGCGCGGGAAGTGCTGCACCAGCTGCTCGCAGACCACGCGCCCCAGATCCGTGGGGATGAAGTGGCGGTCCTGCAGGCTCACATATTCGCGGTCCTGCAGGGTGGAGATGATGCTGGCGTAGGTGGAAGGACGGCCGATGCCCAGCTCTTCCAGCTCGCGCACCAGGCTGGCTTCGCTGTAGCGGGCCGGGGGCTGGGTGAACTTCTGCTCCTTGTCCAGCTTCTCCAGCTGCAGGGTCTGTCCGGCCGCCAGGGGCGGCAGTTCGGCATCGCCCTCGTCCTTGCCCCGGGGCAGCACGGCCAGGAAACCGGGAAAGAGCATACGCTCGCCCCTGGCCTTCCACTGGGTACGGCCGCAGGCCACGGTCACCGTGGTGTCGTGGAAGCGCGCCCCGGCCATCTGCGAGGCCACGAAGCGCGACCAGATCAGACGGTACAGGTTGTACTGGTCCGGGGGCAGGGCCGCCTTGACCATCTCGGGCGTGATGTTCACGTCCACGGGCCGGATGGCTTCGTGGGCGTCCTGCGCGCCGCTCTTGGTCTTGTAGACGCGCTTCCTGGCCGGCAGGTAATCGTTGCCGAACTCGCGCTGGATGAAGTCATGCGCCGCCTGCCGGGCCTCGTCGGCGATGCGGGTGGAGTCGGTACGCATGTAGGTGATGAGGGCCGTGATGCTGCCGTCCTCCATCTCCACGCCTTCGTAGAGGCGCTGGGCGATGTTCATGGTGCGCTTGGCCGTGTAGGAAAGGCGCTGGTTGGCGGCCTGCTGCAGGGTGGAGGTGATGAAGGGCGGCTGCGGCGCACGCTCGCGCTCCTTCTGCTCCACGCTCTCCACCACGAAGGGCTGGCCCCTGAGCTCGGCCTCCAGGGCATCGGCCTCCCCGGCATTGCGGATCACGGCCTTCTTGCCGCCGATGCGCGCCAGCTCCGCCCGCACGGAGGGCGGCACCCCGGCGCCCAGCAGGGCCTTGAACAGCCAGTATTCTTCCGGCTTGAAGGCGGCCCGCTCGGCCTCGCGGTCCACGATGAGGCGCAGGGCCACGGACTGCACGCGCCCGGCGGAGATGCCGCGCTTGATGGTCTTCCAGAGCAGGGGCGAGATCTTGTAGCCCACCAGACGGTCCAGCACGCGCCGGGCCTGCTGGGCATCGAAAAGATGCTGGTTGAGCTCGCGCGGATGGGCCAGGGCCTCCTTGACGGCGCGGGCGGTGATCTCGTTGAACTGGATGCGCTTGATGTCCTTGGCCTTGTCGCGGATCAGCTCCGCCACATGCCAGGCGATGGCCTCCCCTTCGCGGTCCGGGTCGGGGGCCAGATAGACGGTATCGGCCTTGGCCGCGGCGCTGCGCAGCTCGCTGACCACGTTCTTCTTGTTGTCGATGACCTCGTACTGGGGAGCAAAATCGTTGGCTTCGTCCACGCCCAGACTGCTGGACGGCAGGTCGCGCACATGGCCCACGCTGGCCTGCACCATGTACTGCGGTCCCAGAAATTTTTTGATGGTCTTCACCTTGGCCGGCGATTCCACGATGATCAGCTGCTTGCCCATGATGTCCCTTGTCCATCCGACTGCCGGGGCAGTGGCGGAGTTGAGTGAAAAAAAGACGGTCCTGCGAACCGTTTATGCTGCCAGAAGGCCGCCCGGGAAAGGGAAAGGACGCGGAGGAAGAGCCGGGCCGCCGGATCAGCGGCAGGCAGCCGCGGGCCTGCCGTGTGCGCGGAGGATACGGCAAAATGCAGCCACGTCAAGCCCGCTCCGGCGCCGTACGGGCTTCGGAAGTCCCTTTTCCGCCGTCTGGACAGGGCTGCCGGACTGGGCTACAACATATAAAGATCGGGATCCTCCATCCCCTCAAGGAGCCGCCATGCACCCGCACCGCATCCTGAGCCTGCTTTTCCTCCTGCTGCTGTCCCTGGCCCTGGGGGCCTGCGCCTCGCACGAGGCCAGACCGGCGCCGGAGCCCGGCGCGCCCCTGCCCGCCGTCACCCTGGAGCGGGGCGACAGGGTCTTCGTCACCATCGAGAACGGCAAGAGCATGACGGAAGACCTGCACTCCATGCTCACGGCCTACCTGCAGAGCGAACGGGGCCTGAACCCTGCCCCGGACGCCGGGGACGCCGATCTGGTGATCCTGGTGGAGATACGCGATGTCTGGGCCACCAGCGACGGCAGCCGGGTGAGCGCCGGGCGCACCCTGGGCAACGTGGGCACGGGCACCATGCTGGGCGTGCTGCTGGGCGGTCTGGTGGACGGCCGCGGCGGCGCCATCGTGGGCGCGGGCATCGGGGCCACGGTGGGCGTGGGCGCCACCCTGCACGATGCGGGCGACAGCTCCACCAGCTGGGCCCTGGAAGCCGCCGTGGGCATGGCCGCCCGCCGCATCCCCGACAAGGACGGCCTGCACGCCGTTGCCGTGACCAGCCGCGGCGATCCCCGCAGCAGGGAAGAGGCCTTCGCCGGACTGGAAGACGCCCTGTGCCGGGCCATCCTGGACTCGATCAGGGTCCTGTGATGGCCGCCCTGCTGGACATGCCTGTGATTTCTGCGGTATAGGGCTGGCCTCGGTGACAGTATCGTGCCCGGGCCCGGGTACGCCGGTCTCCCCTGTCCCTGCCGCTGTACAGCGCCCGACCCGCACCCCGGGGGCCGCAAGCCCTGTCGCCGTCCCGGAGACGCATGAAAAAAACGCTCTTTCTCCTCCTCGCGCTGCTCGTGCTGCTGCTTCCCGCCTGCCAGCACCGGCAGCCCGCCCCCACCGACATCCAGGTCCTGCGCCAGGGCTCCCTGGCCCCGGCCGACGATGACACCACCCCTGTGGTCTATGTCAGCGTCCGCGACCAGAGCCGCCATGTCTTCGGCCTGCGCGCCGAAGTGGAACGCCTGCTGCGTGCCGAACAGTACGCCATCACCGACAACCCCAGCCAGGCCGGTTTCATCATCCAGGCCAGCGTGCTGGAAGCCGGCATCACCGACGCCGCCACGGCCCGCGCCCTCGTCGAGGGGGGCTACGGGGCACCGTCGGACCTTTCCGGCAAGGGCGCGACCCTTGTCCTTTCGGACATCCTTCTGGTGCAGCGCCGCGTCCCCAGCGACAAACGCCCCAAGCGCTTCATGCTCCAGAACGTGAGCAGCCGCAATGCCCGCGGCAGCAGCCAGATGCGCACGGGCCTGCTGGCCCGGCGCGAGTTCAATGTGGATTCCGGCGTCCCGGCCCTCTTCGTGAGCCTGCTGGCCAGGGAGATCACCTCGCCCTTCAGCACGGCTCCCCGGGAACAGGCCCCGGCGCAGCCGCAGGCCGAGCGGCGCCCCTGAGCCGGAGCCTGCGCAGTCCGGCGGCAGCTCCGCGCAGCCGCAGGACGGACGGCAGCGGCCCGCCCCGGTCCCTGCCGGGGAAGGGCCCTTTTCCCGTGTCCGGCCGTGGCGGCAGGCCGCCCCTGACCGGCAGGGCAGAGCGCGTCCCGGCCGTGGACGGCAGGGCTCCGGCGGGCATGGCCTGCCCGGCGCCTTCCCTCCCCTGCCGCCTGCCGTGCGCGCCGTGCCCCTTTCCGGGCCCCGCCCCCGTCTGGACGTCCGCGCCCGCTTCTGCTAGAAAGCTCCCCCCGTCAGCGTGCCCCGCACCACGGGAATCTTCACCCTCCGCAAGGAAACTGTCATGCGTCTGGATGCTCTTGTCATCAATCTGAACCGCTTCGGGGACCTGCTGCTCAGCCAGCCCCTGCTGCACGATTTGCACAGGGCCGGGCGCGGCACCACGCTGCTCTGTCTGGAAAAATACGCGGACACCGAGGGCCTGCTGCAATTCGCCAGCCCCCTGCTCACGGTGCCCGACCGTCTGGTCAGCCCCGAACAGGCCGATGCCACCCGCCACGAGCTGCAGGCCTGGGCCCGGGCCCTGCGCGCCGACGTGCAGGCCGACCGCATCATCAATCTGACGCCCAGCATGTCCGCCCGTCTGCTGGCCACGACCCTGGCCCCCGCGCCCGAGGCCGTGCTGGGCTTCGGCCTGGACCACAAGGGCCGCCCGCGCGTGGACGGCCTCTGGCCCGCTTTCCTCCATGCCGCCGAACTGCGCCAGAGCAACGCGCCCTTCAACCTGGCCGACATGTTCCGCATGACCGGCGCGCCCCTGCTGGGCGGCCTTTCCGGCGAGCTGCTCTCCCAGCCCGGCTCCGGCCTGCTCAGCGAACTGGGCACCGAGGCCCGCGAGACGGCCCGCCGCCTGCTGGCCCACGCGCCGGTGATCCGGCACGGCTTCATCGGCATGCAGCTGGGCGCCAGCGAAAAGCGCCGCCAGTGGCCCGTGAGCCATTTTGTGGAACTGGGCAAGCGCATCTGGCAGGAAGAGGGCATCTGCCCCGTCCTGCTGGGAGAGGCCTCGGAACGCCCCCTGGCCGATGAATACGCCCGCCTCACCGGCACGCCCTTCGTGGACGTGGTGGGGCAGACCAATATCTTCGAACTGGGCGCCGTCCTGCGCGAGATGGCCATGCTGGTCACCAACAATACCGGCACCATGCATCTGGCGGCCGGTCTGGGCCTGCCCCTGCTCGCCATCTTCCTGGCCACGGCCCAGCCCTGCGATACCGGCCCCTATCTGCCCGGCAGCTGCTGCCTGGAGCCGACCCTGCCCTGCCATCCCTGCCCGCATGACCATGACTGCGTCCTGGGCGAGAAATGCCGCCATCACATCAGCGCCTCCATCGTGGCCGACCTGGTGCTGGCCAAGCTCACCAGCGGCCAGTGGAGCGAAGGCATCACCACCTCGGCCTGCCGCGAGGCCCGCATCTGGCAGACGGCCACCGACTCGCGCGGCTTCATCACCACCACCTGCCTGTCCGACCACAAGGCCGATGACCGCACCCTCTGGCTCTGCCAGCAGCGCGTCTACTGGCGGCGCATCCTGGATGACCTGACCTCCGGCGCCACGGAGCCCACGCCCCTGACCCACGTGCCCCTGAGCATGGCCTGCCCCAACTATTCCAGCCAGTTCGCGGCCCGCGTGGGCAAATCCCTGAGCCAGTGCGCCCACCTGCTCCAGACCCTGCTGCAGGAATGCGCCCCCCTGCCGGAGAGCTTCGATCCCACGGGCCACCCCCTGTGCATGACCATCCTCCAGCGCATGCAGTCCTGCCCGGAACTGGCCAGCATGGCCTTTTTCTGGCACCAGCTCTGCCAGCACTACCAGGGCCGCGGCCCCCGCTTCCTCCAGGCCGTGCGCCTGCTGCACGCCCATATCCTGCGCTGGGCCAGGAGTTTCGATTAAGGCCTGCCATCAGACGTTGCTGGAAGGAAGGCCGTCTTGCGTCGCTGTTGATGCCCGCAAGGCTCCTGCGTCGCCAACCGGCACGGCCAGCGGCCGCCATTCGGTCGCCGGCTCGCGCATAACGGTGTCCTTCCCCGAACGCGCTTTATTTCCATCATGTAGTTGAAAAAGAAGAGGCGGCCGTCATATGACGGCCGCCTCTTCTTTTTTTCGATCATCCTGCATCGAGGGCAGAGAGCAGAAGCCTCCAGCCTTCACTGCCCAGATTCCCGGGACTGAGCGTCGCCTGCCTCGGACTATGACCATGTATCCGATGCGGATACGTCTCCAGTTCCGGGACGGCATCTTCCCATTTTTTCCGGCTCCTGAGCTGAACGACCAATGCCCTTCTTTGCATGGCAGCGAGCAGGATATGCCGTGTAAAGGCAAATGAAGGAAATAGCCGACACCTGTCACATTGTTTTGATTTATACGGATATAACTGCAAAAGAAGAAAAGAATTTGAACAAACTTTTAAAGAGAATCCAGCTTTTACTACTTCTTTGATTTTCTTTACCCAGTATCCGTATCCGTCATTTCCGGCCTCAAAGCATGGATTCAAATGGTAGAACGGATATTCTTGCACAATGAACTCGCGCGTTTTTTTCATGCTTAACGAAAATTCTTCATTCCCAAGCATGATGGCCGCATCGTTTCCACGGTAGTCAGGATGGAAATCCAGAAGGACGACAGGCGCATCCAGAGGGCCTGAAAAGGGTTCCGGGGGCAATTCGGTGTGCAGCGCATAAGGAGTCCCGGCATATTTCCGGTTGAATGCCGCGACCACCGCCGCATCGGCCTGCACGACGAAAGGCTGTGCCGCTGGAAGAAGAAGCCACGGATTATCCATACATCTCCTCGCTGAAAGAAAGACAGGATAAAGCGCGCGGGGGGGGGGGGGGGGGTTTGGGGGGGGGGGGCCCCCCCTCGCGCCAGACGAGGGGCCCCCCCCCCGCCCCTCAAGAGATCATATCCTCCACCCCCTGATGCATGGCGGCGCGCACGGCCCGCACCCTGGCGGCGATGTCGGGGGCGCCCACCAGTTCGGAGACCAGGGCGCAGCAGCGGGCCCCGTGCCGGGCCACGTCAGCGATGTTGTGTTCCTTGATGCCGCCGATGGCCACGAAGGGGATGCTGATGTGGGCGGCCACCCAGTCCAGGTACTCGAAGCCCACCGGGGCCACCACGTCTTCCTTGGTCCTGGTGGCGAAGACGGGCCCCACGCCGATGTAGTCGGCGCCCACGGCCACGGCGGCCCTGGCCTGTTCCGGGCTGTGGGTGGACAGGCCGATGCACATCTTGGGGCCCACCAGCTGGCGCACCGCGGGCAGCGGAAAATCTTCCTGCCCGATGTGCACGCCGTCGGCTTCGGCCAGGATGGCAAGGTCCACATGGTCGTCCACGATGAAGCAGGCCCCGGCCTCGCGGGTCAGACGGCGCATCAGGCGGCATTCTTCCAGCATCTCGCCGGATTTCATGTGTTTTTCACGATACTGGATGATCTTGACCCCGGCGCCCAGCAGGGCGGAGACCACGGTCTCCAGCGTGCGGCCGCAGGAAAGGCGGGCATCGGTCAGGGCATAGATGTCTGTCTGGCCCGGCAGGATCACAGGCATGGTCAACTCCTCGCTCCCGCGGGGGAGCAGCTTTCATTACTTCCGGCGCGCCAGCCACAGGCGGCGCAGACAACTCTTGAACAGGCGCCAGGGCCGGAACGAGGTATGCATCAGCTCGTCCGGCACGATGAAGCCCGTCCCGTCGAAATCTTCGGGCCGGGCCAGCACATAGTCGGGCCGCCAGCCCGCACGGCGGCACCCCGCGGCTTCGCGGCGCTCCAGGGCCGCGCCCAGGGGCGTGCCGGACAGGGGCAGGCCCAGCACCGCGCACAGGGCCTCGTCCAGGGCCACGGCCGAGGGGCTGGCCCCCAGCAGGCCCAGGGGGAAGGGCCGCCCCCTGCTGGGGCCCGTCACATGCATGGCGGTCAGACCGTCGGCCACGGCGGCCACCGGCGGCAGACCGGCCCAGAGGGCGGCGATGCAGTCGGCGAAAAAGTCGGGATCCTGCCCCTGCCGCGTATGGATGAGGGCCTTGCGCAGGCCGCAGACGCAGCCGAACAGGTTCTTGACCGCCAGGGTCAGGCGCATCTGGGAATGGGCCTTGACCCGGGGCAGGGAAAAGATGACGTCGCTTTCCAGCGCGGCCCGGGCCACCCCGAAGACCACAGGCCCGCCCCGGCGCAGGGGCAGCTCCAGGGGGCGGGGAGCGGACAGGGCTTCCACCCGCAGGCCCAGCGGCCGCAGGGCCTCTGCCAGTCCCGTCTGCCGGGCCACGGCCGTGGCCGTGCCGAAACCGGGCGAATCCCCCACCCGCACGCGGGCCCCCTGATCCAGCAGCCAGCGGCAGACGGCGGCCACCACCACGGGGCTGGTGCAGGCCAGGGGCGTGGCTGTCAGCAGATTGGGCTTGACCAGCACATGGGCCGAACGCAGGGAAAAGGACGAGGCCAGACCCGCCCGGTCAAGGAGGCGGGGCAGGGCCTGCGCCACGGCGCTGCGGTCGTCGGGAGCAAGGCGTTGCAGGGCGACGGGCACCCCGGGGGCGGAGGCCGGGACAACGGGGGAGGAGGACATGCTCTGGCACATGCGTCCACTATGCCGGGCACGGCAGGGCTTGTAAAGGCGGCCCCTGGCCGCCCCCGGGCGGGAAGACCGCGCTGTTTACAGGAGAGGGCTCTTTTCAAGCGGCACATCTTGCGCTATTGCTGGCTTTCCAATGCAACGACGCCCCTGTCCCCTCGCGGCCGGGGGCTCTTCCCTGAGGTGGACCATGTATCGCTGTCTGCTCCGTTCCCTGCCTGTCCTCATGCTGCTGGCCGTCTTCAGCCTCGCGCCCGTTCCCTCCGGGGACGCCTGCCGGGGGACGGCCCCCCTCCTGGGCCCGGCCTGCGCCCTGGCCGACGCGGCGCCCCAGAAAAACGACGACAAGGCCGATGCCAGGAAGACTGACAAGGCCCAGGACAAGAAAGCCGCTTCCGACGTCCCCGCCGAGGCCGACGCGGCGCCCACGGTGGACCCGCTAAAAAACATCTGGGCCGGCCAGAAAGACATGCTGGACGACATCAACAGCAGCACGCGCGGCCTGGTGCGCGACATCAACAAGCAGGCGGAGACCATGTCCAAGCAGGCACGGCCCATCATCGAGGAGGCCCGCCGCCTGCTCCTGCTCATCAACACGTTCAAGAACTGGCCCAACCCGCTGGAGGCCCTGGACCGCCGCATCTCCTTCACGGTGCAGCAGATGCAGCAGGTCATCGACCCCGTGCTGCTGGCCCGCAACAGCGTCAATTCCCTGCTGGAGCGCGTCAACCACCTGGCCGAGAGCCTGCCCGAGGCCAAGGACCTGCCCCCCAACGCCGAGATCCGCGACTACTCGCGCCAGGTCACCAAGGCACAGACAAGCCTGGAAGAGGTCATCAAGCGCTATGATTCCGTGCTCTCGCCCAGCCAGGACATGATGGCCGACCTGAAAAAGGCGCAAAAGAACATCGCCACCATGCTGCCCCAGCTGTGGCGGGACTACTACCTGCAGGGCCCGGTGCCCTATCTCAGCCCCAAGACCTGGGAGACCGTGCCCAAACGCCTGCAGTATGTCTGGCAGGGCATCCAGCTGCGCCTGCCCGTGGAGATCCCCGTCAGCGCCGACGACTGGCATACGGCCGGCCTGCGCTTCACCATCTGCCTCCTGCTGGTGCTGTTCACCGGCGTGGTGCTCTACCGCCGCTGGCGCAATGCCGAGACCCACGGCGAGGTGGGCCGCCACATGTTCCACGTGAGCCTGCCCTGGATAGGCCTGGGCCTGTCCCTGCTGGCCTCGTCGCTGTCCGCTCACGGCGATGTGTTCCGCTGTTTCCTGGCCCTGGGCAACCTGAGCATCATCATCGGCGAGGTCTTCCTGGCCTGGGACCTGCGCCGTTTGCAGCACCCGGACAAGGCCGCCGTCAGCAATCCCCTGTGGCAGCTCATCCCGCTGACCCTGTTTTCCTACATCCTGATCTATCTGCCCCTGCCGCCGGTGGTGACCCTCATCGCCTGGGTGGTGCTCATGCTCCTGCACCGCCTGTGGCGGGCCAAGAGCTACAGCCTGAAGGCCAGCACCCAGCTCGAGTCCACCATCCTGTCGGGCAGCGCCTTCATCTTCTGGGTGACCCTGGTGCTGGCCATCATGGGCCTACCCATCTTCAGCATGGGCCTGTACCTGCTCTACGTCTCCTGCTCGCTGGCCCTGCAGATCAGCGTGGCCAGCATGTCGGCCATCAACCGCTATAACGACCAGCTGCCCGACGAGGGCGGCTCGGCGGCCTTCTCCAGCCTCATGCTGGCCCTGGCCGCGCCGGTCATCCTGCTGCTGGCCATCGGCGGCATGTCCCTGTGGGTCTGCACCCTGCCCGGCGGCCTTTCCCTGCTGCAGGATTTCGTGCTCCAGGGCGTCAACGTGGGCGAGACGCGCTTCAACATGGTGCAGGTGCTGCTCATCATCAGCGTCTTCTTCCTGACCCGCACCGCCGTGCGCATGGGCACGCTCTTCCTTTCCCGCATGCCCAGCCGCGGCCTGCGCATCGACCCCACGCTCATCCAGCCCCTGCAGACGGCCTTCACCTACGCCCTGTGGGCCTTCTTCGGCCTGTTCGCCCTGCGCTCGCTGGGCATGGAGCTGAGCAGTCTGGCCATGGTCGCCGGTGGTCTGTCCGTCGGTATCGGTTTCGGCATGCAGACCATCATCAACAACTTCCTCTCCGGCCTGATCCTCATCTTCAGCCGCACCATGCAGGTGGGCGACGTGGTGGAAGTGGGCACCACCACCGGCCGCGTGCGCAAGATCAGCGTGCGCGCCACCATCGTGGAGACCTATGACAACGCCGTCATCTATGTGCCCAACTCCGAATTCGTGTCCACGCGCCTCATCAACTGGACGCGCAACAGCCGCACGGTACGCCGTAACGTAGTAGTAGGCGTGGCCTACGGCAGCGACACCGACCTGGTCATGAAGCTGCTGGCCTCCGTGGCCAACAACCACAGCGACATCCTCAAGTATCCCGCGCCGGTGGTGCTGTTCTCCAACTTCGGCGCCAGCACCCTGGACTTCACCCTGCGTTTCTGGGTGCGGGACTACGATGTCAGCGTCAAGACGGCCTCGGAGCTGCTGCTCGAGATCGACCAGCTGTTCCGCAAGAACAACATCGAGATCGCCTTCCCGCAGATGGACGTGCACATCAAGGACATGCCGCCCCGTGCCAAGAGCCCGCGTGACATGGCCACGCGCCCCACGGCGGCCCTGCCCGACGCGCCCGCCGACCGTCGCGCCGCGCGCGGCAGCGCCCGGCCCCAGCGTCCCCTGCTCAACCGCAAGCCCCGCCCCGGCGGCAAGCTGCAGCCCCGGCCCCGGCCTGCCGCCGATGACGATATCCCCGCGGAAGAAGACCGCCAGCTGACGGCCTGAACCGTGCGCCCATGACGGGGCACAGGCCCCGTCCAACCCCCAGGAGGGAACCATGATCCGCCGCAAGGAAGACCACATCCGCTTCGACAGACAGATCGCCGGAGGCCCGGGCCTGATCCATGCCACCCAGCTCCTCAACGAAGGCGAGTTCCACGACAAGGGGCGCCTGTTCAACATCGTGCGCCTCGGGCCCGGCGAGGCCGTGGGCCGTCACCAGCATGTGGGCGACATGGAGGTCTACCACATCCTCAAGGGCCAGTGCCGTTACGACGACAACGGCACCGAAGTCATGCTCCAGGCCGGGGACACGGCCGTCTGTCCCGACGGCGAATGGCATGCCGTCCATAACGACGGCCCCGGCGACATGGAGATGGTCTGCCTGATCCTGTTCACCAGATAAGGCGGCCGGAGACGCCCTTCTTTCCACCATCCAGCAAAAAAGCCATCCGCAAGGGTGGCTTTTCCATACCGTTCGCCCGGGGGCACGGCCTCTGCCGCGAAGGCGCCCCCGGCGCACGGCCTGTCATCCCATCGCCATCACGGGCCGCCTCCGGCACCGCCCTCCCCGGTTCTCCCCGGCAAGACCATCGAGGTACCATGAAGACCGCCTGCCCTTCCCTGCTGCTGGCCCTGCTGCTGTGCGGCTGCGCCCCCTCTGTCGTCCCCTTCCGCTACGACAACGGCCCCGACTATGTCCGCGAAGGCCTGTACCGCATCGTGGATGGCCGGGGCCGCATGGGCTACGCGGACGAAAAGGGCCGGGTGGTGATCGCGCCCCGCTTCGCCTTTGCCCACCCCTTTGAAGGCGGCAGAGCGAAAGTCACGGACACGGGGCAGCGCCAGGAAGTCCCGGGCTCCGGCGGCGAGCACTGGTACTGGAAAAGCGATGCCTGGTACGCCATCGACAAGACGGGCCGGAAGCTGGACTGAGCGTATCCTCCGCTGCTCCCGCCCTCGGTTGCCCCCTGTCCCCCTTCGGCGCCCCAGGCCGCGCCTCCGGCATGCCCGTCTTCCTTTTCCCCGTTCCATTCAAGCGCCACGGCCAGCCTTTTCCTGCCGCCTTCTTTCCGGCGTACCGGTCCCCATCCTCTTCTTACCTGCCGGGTTCCCCGGGTCTGCTGCATGGTCCGGCACTCTGTGAGGATTACCCTCTACCATCCTCGTGCCCTTACCCTGCGGGACGTTCCGTCTGCCCCGATTTGCTGCAACAATCAGGCAAAAAAATGCGCGCATCGTAGCTGGCTCCAGTCCTCCAGCCCGGATAGCATGGGCACATACGTTCTCATCAGGAGGTACACTATGCGACACATGAGGTCCCTGGTCCTGTTTTTGACCCTCATGGCCGTCCCTTTTGGCGCTGTGTCTGCAGATACCGGCAAGGATGACGGACAAAAAATCATCCGCAACGGCGAGCAGGCCTCCATTAAAGGGCCTGCGAGTTGCTTCACCGGCAATGTGCGGATCGATCCCCTCTATCCGGCAAACAACGCCATGCGTTCCAGCGGCGGCAGCGTGACCTTCGAGCCCGGCGCCCGCTCCAACTGGCACGTCCATCCCGTAGGACAAGTCCTCATCGTGACGGCCGGACTCGGCCTCACCCAGGAATGGGGCAAGCCCGTTCAGATCATCCGGCCAGGCGATGTGGTCATCTGTCCTGTGGGGGTCAAGCACTGGCACGGAGCGGCTCCAAACAGTTCCATGACCCACATATCCATCTGCGAGGAAAAGGAACCTGGCAAGGTCGTACAATGGCTGGAGCCAGTCACCGACGCCCAATATGATGCCCGCTGACGAGCGAAAGCCGTGACCATCCGCCCGTCACGGCCACAAGGAGAAATGCCATGTCCGCATGGACACGCAGGGACTTCATCAGGAGCACGGGGCTGGCCGGAGGCGCCGCCTTCATGACGGGAGCCGCGATGCTGCACGCATCGCCGTCCGAAGGGACGCACATGCCAGAGGCATTGCTGCAGGGCGTCTGCGACCTGCATGTCCACGCCGCCCCGGACGTCAAACCCAGATCCGTCGATGAACTGGGCCTCGTCCGCGAGGCCCGGCAGGCCGGATATCGGGCTCTGATGTTCAAGTCCAATGAATGGAGCTGTCATGACAGAGCCTGGCTGATCCGTCAGATATTCCCTGACTTTCACTGTTTCGGCAGCCTGTGCATGAACCATTGTTACGGCGACCGCGTCAATCCCCATGCCGCCGCTATGGCGGTGAAGACCACGGGCGGCCTCTGCAAATGCATCTGGATGCCCACCCAGGCGGCGGCCTGGCAGCACGCGCACGACAAACTGCCCGGCAAAGGCATCCCCGTATTGAGCGATACGGGCCGCGTCCTGCCTGAAGTCATCAGGGTGATGGAGGTCTGCGCCGAGGCGGACATCATCTTCGCCACCGGCCACAGCTCGCCGGAGGAGAGCCTCGTGCTGGCAGGCATGGCCCGGGACGTGGGGGTGCGCAAGTTTGTGGTGACCCACGCCAATTCCCACATCTGGCGACTGAGCCGGGCCCAGGTCATGCGGGTGGCAGAACTCGGTGGTTACCTTGAATACAGCTACATCACCAATCTCTGGGGGCCGGGTACAAGCCTGCCCGCGTTCGCACGCATGAGCGATACGGACTTCGTCACCTATGCCCGGCTGATCCCGGAACGCAGCTTCATCACCACCGATCTGGGCCAGCCCGGCATGCCGCATCCACTGGAAGGGATGCGCCGCTGCATCCGCACTCTGCTGCGGGCCGGCATGTCCCGGCAGGACATTGATCTGCTGATCAGGAAAAATCCCGCGACCCTCATGGGTCTGGACAATGATGATGACCGTCGCTCCTCATGACGCCGACGGTACAGCGGCCGAACGTTATCCGGCCGGAAACAGGAGTATGACGAGCATGAAAGACAGCTCTCCCCACTATGTAGCAGGACGCCGCGATATCCTGCGGGGTGCGGCCCTGCTGGCGGCCGCGCCCCTGCTGGCGGGCGGCCTGCCGGATATGGCCCGGGCGGACGGCAAGCAGAAGGCGATGCCCGGCAAGAACGATGCCCTTGACCTGCCCCTTATGACACATCTGCGTACCCTGGGTACCGGCAAGGCCGCCATGACCATCTCGGCCCTGGGTTTTGGCGTCATGGGCGCCACATACAATCGCGGCATTGCCCCGGACAAAAAATCCCTCATCCGCCTACTGCACCAGGCCGTGGAGCACGGTATCACCCTGTTCGACACGGCCCAGGTATACGGCCCCTTGACCAATGAAAAACTGGTCGGAGAGGCGCTCTCCCCCTACAAAGGCCGGATAGCCATCAGTACCAAGTTCGGACACCGCATCATCGACGGCGTCTATCAAGACGGACAGCTGGACAGCACTCCGGCCACCATCCGCCGCGTGGCCGAAGAATCCCTCAAGCGCCTGCGTGTGGAGGCCATCGATCTCTTCTATCAGCACAGATTCGACCCCGCCGTACCTATTGAGGATGTGGCCGGTACCGTGGGCGACCTCATCCGTGAAGGCAAGGTCAAACACTTCGGCCTCTGTGAAGTGGGTCCGGGAACCATCCGCCGTGCCCATGCCGTGCAGCCCGTCACGGCCGTGCAGAGCGAGTACCATCTCATGTGGCGGGAGCCGGAGCGGTCCATCTTCCCTGTTCTGGTGGAGCTGGGCATCGGCTTCGTACCCTACAGTCCGCTCAACCGCGGTTTTCTGGGCGGCGACATGACGGGATACACACGCTTCGACTCCGGCAACGACAACCGCGCCAGCCTGCCCCGCTTCACGCCCGAAGCCCTGCGCCACAATCTGCAGATCGTGGAACGGCTCCACCGCTTCGGCCGTCCGCGTGGCATTACCGGTGCCCAGGCCGCCCTCGGCTGGCTGCTGCACAAGGCCGACTGGATCGTGCCTATCCCCGGCACAACAAAGCTCTCGCATCTGGAAGAAAACATCCGGGCGGCCTCGCTGGCGGTGTCCCCAGAGGAATGGCAGGAACTGGAAGCCGCCATCGCCGCCGTGGAGATCATGGGGGACCGTTACCCGGCGGACCAGCAAAAGCAGGTCCAAAGCAGCTAGACAGAAGGGACGGGCGCATGCGTCCGTCCCCCGCAAGGAGAAATCATGGCACAGGAAATGATGCGGGCCGCCGTACTGAGCGGGCCGCGACGCATTGAGCTGAAGGACGTCCCCGTTCCGCCGGTGACACCCGGTACGTTGAAAATACGGGTCAGCACCTGCGGCGTCTGTGGCAGCGACATCCACATGTGGCAGGCGGGCAGGGGCTGGAGCCCCACACCACTGGAGGACTTCCATATGGGCCACGAGTTCTGCGGCGTCGTGGTGGACAGCGGCGACACGGACTTCCGTATCGGCGAACGCGTGACTTTCTGGGCCAACCTCTACTGCGGCAAGTGCGATATGTGCCGCAGCGGGCAGGAGCATCTCTGCCGGGAAGTCAACGGAGCCAGGTACACGGGCTTCGTCTGTAACGGCGGCTATGCGGAATATTTCGTGGGCAGAGCCATGAATGCATACCGTCTTCCCGACGGGGTTTCGGATGTGGCCGCTGCGCTCATCGATCCCCTGATGGTGGCCTATCACGCTGTCCGGCGCTCAGGACTGCGTCTGCACGACCGGGTACTGGTGGTGGGGAGCGGCATCATAGCCCAGCTCATCGGCGGACTGGCCAAACGAGCCGGGGCCTCTCTGCTGGCCATGTCCCGCATTGACGACCGCCAGCTGGCCAGAGCACGTGAGATAGGGGACTTCGATCTCTATTTCGATGGCACGGCCCCGGACAGGGCGCAACTCATGCGGGAGGCCTCTCATGGCGGCTTCGACGTGGTCTTCGAGGCCGTGGGCTCGGCGGATGCCCTGTCCACCTGCCTGGATGGTGTCCGCCCCGGTGGTGAAGTGGTCCTGATAGGCAATTCCGTAACGCCCACCATCCCTTTTTCCCTGAACAGCGTCGTGCTGCATGAACTACGGCTTACCGGCAGCGTCTCCTGCACGCGGCGGGAATTCGCCGAAGCCATCGATCTCATCGACTCGGGCCTTATCAATCCCGAACGGTATGTTACCGCTGTCCTGCCCCTGGATCATCTCCAGGCTGCCTTCGAGGCCCAGGTATCGCCCAAAGGGAACGTTCTGAAAACTGTCGTCCAGCCTTAAGATCGTTTGAATACCGGCAGCCCGGTCCGCCCCCCGCAGACCGGGCTGCCGGTCGCCTGGACGCTCTCCTATCCCGCTGGTATGCGGCGGCGCTTCATGTCGCGTAACGGCGGCTCACCAAAGATGCGTTTATATTCGCGGTTGAACTGGCTCACGCTTTCGTAGCCCACACTGAGGGCGGCGCTGGAAACACGCGCGTCCTCCACCAGCATCAGGCGCTGCGCCTCGTAGAGACGTAGCTGTTTCTGGTACTGCAACGGGCTGAGGCCTGTGATCTGCTTGAAATGGCGGTGCAGGTTGGCTGTGGACATGTTGACCTGCCGGGCCAATGCCTCGACACGCAGCGGAGCCCGAAAATTGTCCCGGATCCAGTCAATGGCCCGGGCGACCTGGCCGTTCTGTGTGCCCGAGGTATTGAGCTGGCGCAGCAGCGGCCCGTGGGAACTGAGCAGCAAAAGATAGTGCAGCTCCCGCAGCATCATGGGCGCGCGCACGCTGATTTGTCCAGGCTTATCCAGCAGGCCCAGCAAACGGTTGAACATCTCCAGGATGTCCGCATCGGTGCCAGCCACGGATACGGCATTGGCCCCCTCCGGCATGGGGGGCAGATCAGAGCGCATCTCCGCCACCAGCGATGCTATCATGGCCTTGTTCAGATAGAGGTAGATAAACAGGAAAGGTCTGTCCGGCGAGAGGTCCGTCACATAGGAGATGATGGGCATATCCACGGCGACCACGACACTTTGACCATCGCCATAGGTGTAATCACGCCCTCCCATGAAAGAATGTTTTGTGCCCTGGACCACCAGGCCCACCAGCGGACGCTCAAAGCATTTCTCCGCTTTGCCGCTCTCCTCCCGCAAGACGAGATTGAGACCTTCGATGGCCGTAGGATGGATCCCGGGCCCCGGCAAATGGCACCGCAGTCGCTCCCGGAGCTCCTCGCGCAGCCGGATCATGCGGATGGGGTCTGTCATGGAGATAACCTCCGTTGGGGTATGGGGGATCAGGGTGAGCGGTATCCCGCTGCCTGCCCCCCAGGACAGCAGGCATCCCTGGTGCCCTCCATATGAACGCCATCTGCAGTGATACACAAGCTGCAGGACAAAGTCTTCCCCCCAAAGGTCCTGAGGCCCCTTCCTCCCGGTAGCTGTCAGCGGCGCAAAGCATCCTGTTCCGGCAGCAAACGGGTCTCCAGGCCGGCATCCACCGGCACCTCGCGGCTGTAGAGGATCTTGTCCATGCGCACGGTGCCCGTGCCCGCGCCGCGCATGCTGCGGATGTGGCGCACCTCGGCGTAAAGGATGCGCGCCCGGGCCGCGTCCTTCTGCCAGCTCTTGCAGGCCGCCAGCGCCCCGGCCTGGTCCAGGGTGCGTTCCGGCACTTCCTGCCCGGCATGGGCCCGGCGGATGATGACGTGCGAGCCGGGACCGCCGTCGGCATGCAGCCAGATGTCGTGGGCCGCGGCCAGCTTGCGGGCGGCGATATTGCCCCTGGCGTCACGGCCGCGCAGCAGGGCGAAGCCGTCGTCACTGACGAAGAGCTGCACGTTGCGCGGCAGGGCCGCACCGCGCAGGGCCCCCAGCGCCACGGTGTTCCTGTCGGGCCGCCCGGCCTCTCCGGCGGCAGGCCCGATGCCGCCCAGCAGGGCTTCCTGCCGGGCCGCCTGCACGGTGGCCAGCTCGGCCCGCAGCACCGCGCGCCGTTCCGCCAGATGTTCAAGGCCGCGCCGCCCGCGCCGGGCCGTATGGAACAGGCGTTCCATATTGTCCCGCACGCTGCGCCGCATATCCAGTTTCACGGTCTTGCGCGGCGTGTCCCCGTCCCCTTCCTCCGGCGGCGGCAGCACCAGCTCCGGGGCACGGAAATCCGCAGGCCAGCGCCACAGCCAGGCCTGCAGCAGCAGGCCGTCCTCGCGGGCGGCGCACATGCCCAGCAGGCGCCGCTCCTCCTCGTCCAGCTTGGCCAGCAGCTGTTCCAGCTTGCGCAGACGGCGCGACAGGGGCAGGGCCGCGGCCCCGGCGGCATCGCGCGCGGCCTTCTCCAGCACCAGCTTCTGCCCGGCCTTCTCCACCAGGCCGAGGATGTCTTCCCCCTGCTCCTCATGCCAGCCCCGGGCCAGGGCATCCGGCAGGGGCCAGGCCGCGATGCGGCAGGAAGGGCTGTCGTTCCCGGCCTTCTCCTCCGCCTCTCCGTCCGGCGGCGTGTAGTAGAACACGTCCCCGCCGCCCAGGCGCAGGTCTTCCAGTAGGGCCTGCCGGTCCAGCCCGTCATACAGGGGCAGGGCACGGCGCAGGGCCGGGGTCAGCACCGGCCAGTCCCGCCAGTGCGCAAGGGCCTCTTCCAGCTCGCCGGGCTCCGGCCAGCGCAGGGACTCTTCCTGCGGGCTGCGGCTCACGGGCAAAAAGCGCACCGAGGCCCCTTCGCGCAAGTCCAGCAGCAGCCAGGTGGCCAGGGGCTCCCGTGCCGCGGCATCGCCGCTTTCCGGCGGCATGTCCTCCCTGTCCGGCGGCGTCCCGCTCTCGGGGGAAAGGCCGTCCTCCTCGCCTTCCGCCGGGCTCCAGAGCGGCATCCGGCGGCGCAGGGCCTCCTCGGCCGCGGCCTCCCCGCCCATCAGCAGCCAGAGCTGGCGACGGCTGAAACAGCAGACCGAGGCCAGGATGCGGTGCCCGGCCAGATATTTGCGCAGGCGCATGACCGGGGCCGACGGGGCCCGTCCGGCGGCCAGGCGGCTGCGGGAAAGGAAGAGGAAGGGCTCCTTGCGGGCGGCGCGCAGGCAAAGCTGGCACTTGCGGCTGCCGCCCGTCTGGGCACGGGTCTGGCCGCGCGCGGGCAGATTGATGTTGAAAGCCAGCAGGCCGGGGGCCGGTTCCTGCACTTTTTCCAGCCAGCCGCCGATGATGCGCGGTGCGAGCTCCTCGCAGAAACGGAAAAAAAGATGGGCGTCCATAACTATGCCGGGGTGTCCTTCCCGGCACGACGGCCGGGGCAAGAAAACAGAAAAACGGGCCGGAGCCCGTTTTTGTGTGAAAGGGTCAAGGGATGCCGCGCTCCGGCGGCACAGGTCAGGGGTGCGTGCTAGTCGCCGCGCAGATGCTCGTCCTCTTCCTGCTTGGCCTTGCAGTTGATGCACAGACGGGTGACCGGACGGGCCTTGAGACGGGGGATGGAGATCTCTTCGCCGCATTCGTCGCAAATACCGTAGGTGCCGTCGTCGATGCGCTGCAACGCGGACTGGATCTTGCGGATCAGACGACGCTCGCGGTCACGGATGCGCAGGGTGAACGCACGGTCGGATTCAGCGGTGGCCCGGTCAGCAGGGTCGGCGAAGACTTCATTGCTGTCCGTGAGCTCTTCGATGGTGGAGTCGCCCTTCTGCTTGGCTTCCTCCAGCATGCTGGTGAGGAGCTTGCGGAAATACTCGATATCCTTCTGGTCCATATAAGCCTCCCAAAACTGGCCTTCAGGCACGATTTTGGCGTTGTTGCCCCATAATGAGGAATCGCTCCTCATTACCCGGAAAAAGTCATCTTGTAAAGCGGCACGCGCCTATTCTCCCGCCTCGTCCCCTTGCGGCGGGATGCCGTGCAGGCGCGCTTTCTGCTCGGCACGCAGTTCCTCGCGCGCCGGTTCCCAGGCCGGTTCCTGCCAGATGCCCTCGCGGGAGGGCAGCACCTCGCCCTGCCAGGCGCCGCCCAGCCAGCTGGCCCGCACGCCCACGGGAGCCCCCAGGCGCACGGCCTTGCCGGAATAGGAGGCCATCAGGGCGGCCGCCGCGCGCAGCATCTCTTCCGGCCAGGTACGGCCCCCACAGGCCACGGCCAGCGGGCCGGGGATGTCGGCCAGGTGGATCTTGGCGTCGTCCTTGCCCAGCACCGTGTGCAGGGCCTGGTTGTCGGCGCTGGTGCGGCCGATGGCCAGCCAGTAGTCCCGGCCGTCCTGCCGCGCCCAGAACTGCCGCCCCAGATTGGAGAGCCTGAAGGCCCGCGTGTCGGGCTCGGGCCAGCGGGAGAGCACGGGCCAGTAGCGGCGGGCGTTCTCCTTGTCCGCCAGACGGCAGCCGCCGCCGGGGGTGGGAATCTCGGGCAGCCGGTACTTTTGGGCCAGCTCCAGCTGGTCCTTGCGGCCGCGCCCGCTGATGCCCAGCAGGCGGGAACGGTCCACGAAGCCTTCCTCCTCGGCGGGAGTGGGCGACAGATGCAGGGCGCTCAGGGGCCGCAGCAGGATGTCCTGCACCCCGGCATCACGACGGATGGCATTGAGCACGTCCCGGCGCTGCGACATGGGGCGCTGCCCCAGGACCTCGCCCGTGGCCAGCAGACGCGCGCCGATGCTCTCCATGTAGAGGCGGGCATGGCGCAGGAGCAGGATCTTGCAGTCCACGCAGGGGTTCATGACCTTGCCGAAGCCGTGGGCCGGACGGGCGCGCAGCATGGCGCAGAAATCGTCGCTGACGTCCAGGGTGCGGATGTCCAGTCCGTACAGGCGGCTCCAGCGCTCCACGGCGCCGGGATCACCGAAGAAGGGGGAATGGCAGTGCAGGCAGCAGACCCGCAGGCCCTGTTCCTCCAGGACCTTGGCCGCCAGGATGCTGTCCAGGCCGCCGGAAAACAGCACGACCACATCCACCGGCCGCTGGTCAGCATCGACCATGCCGGGCGCGGCGGGGGTCTGGAAATCGGAGGGAGTGTTCATCATGGCCCGCCTTCTACGCGAAAGCGGGGGCAGGAGGCAAGAGCCCGGCCCGGATTTTCGCAGCCGGGGGATAGGATTTTTCGTCCTGTCGCGCCGCTGCGGGCCCCATGCAGGGCAGGGGACGCTCTTGAGGCGCCGCGCGCGTGCCGCATCACGCACCACGGCGCTCCTTTCCCCTCGAATGGGCGCACCGTCTGACGGCGCGGGCCGACGGCGCTGTGCCGTCCGCGCCTGCACGGCACCGGGCACCCGGAGCGGGATACGGGGTGCAGGGAGCCGGGACGGCCCGGCCCCCCCTGCCGCCAGGCGGCCCTTCTGCCCTTGACAATTATTGATATTTATTCCTGAATAGCGCAGGTTTCGTGCGCGCCCGCACAGCGGCCTCCCTGCCGGAGACGTATCCTGTGCCGCCCGGCATGGGGCAGGACCCCGCGCCGCGACGAAGGCGGCATCCCCGCGGCCGGGGGGCCCGTCCCGGGAGGCCTGCCGCCTTCCTTGCCTTGCCGTGCGCGCTTTGCTATACTGTGTTGCTTAAATTTCCTACAGGGAGCGTCTCTATGGCCAAAAAACCGGCCCTTTCTCCTGAAGAAGCCCGCGCCGAAGCCCTGGGCACCGCACTTGCCACCATCGAACGCAAGTACGGCAAAGGCGCGGTCATGAAGCTTTCCGACGAAGCCCATGTCAACATCCCCGTCATCCCCACGGGTTCCATCGGCCTCGACCTGGCCCTGGGCGTGGGCGGCATCCCGCGCGGCCGCATCACGGAGATCTTCGGCCCCGAATCTTCGGGCAAGACCACCCTCACCCTGCACATCATCGCCGAATGCCAGAAAATGGGCGGCACCTGTGCCTTCGTGGACGCCGAACACGCCCTGGACGTGAACTACGCCCGGCATCTGGGCGTCAACACCGACGAGCTGCTCATCTCCCAGCCCGACTACGGCGAGCAGGCCCTGGACATCGCCGACATGCTGGTGCGCTCCGGCGCCGTGGACCTGGTGGTGGTGGACTCCGTGGCCGCCCTCATCCCGCAGGCCGAACTGGAAGGCGACATGGGCGAGAGCCAGGTGGGCGGCCATGCCCGCCTCATGTCCCACGCCATGCGCCGCCTTACCGGCACCATCCACAAGTCGCGCACGTCCGTCATCTTCATCAACCAGATCCGCATGAAGATCGGCGTCACCGGCTACGGCAGCCCCGAGACCACCACCGGCGGCAACGCCCTCAAGTTCTACTCCTCGGTGCGCATGGACATCCGCCGCATCCAGACCCTCAAGGACAAGGAAGAGTCCTTCGGTTCCCGCACCCGCGTGAAGGTGGTCAAGAACAAGGTGGCCCCGCCGTTCCGCAGCGCCACGTTCGACATCCTCTACGGTCAGGGCATCTCCCGCTCGGGCGAGCTCATCGACCTGGGCCTGGAGGCCAAGATCATCGAGCAGAGCGGCTCATGGTTCGCCTTCGGCTCCGAAAAGCTGGGCCAGGGCCGCGAAAAGGTCCGCGCCCTGCTGGACGAGGATCCCGAACTGCGCCGCCAGATCGAAGCCAAGGTGACGGAATTCCTGGGCATGCATCCGCAGGAGTTCACCCCCGGCGAAGAGGATCTGGACGACGGCAGCGCCGCCATGTCCGATCTGGACTAGTTTTGTGTGCAACGCGGCCCTGCGGGGCCGCCCGTTTTTTATCGCCCTTCCGGGCAGCAACATGGAGCCCCTATGCTCACCGCCAAAGAGATTCGTCGCCGTTATCTGGAATTCTTCGCCCGCAACGGGCATGACATCCTGCCCTCCGGGCCCCTGATCCCGCCCAACGACCCCACCCTGCTCTTCACCAACGCGGGCATGGTGCAGTTCAAAAAGTTCTTCCTGGGCGAAGAAGTGCGCGACGTGCCGCGCGTGACCACCTCGCAGAAGTGCCTGCGCGTGTCCGGCAAGCACAACGACCTCGAGAACGTGGGCCGCACCGCGCGCCATCACACCTTCTTCGAGATGCTGGGCAACTTCTCCTTTGGCGACTACTTCAAGCGCGAGGCCATCACCTGGGCCTGGAAGTTCGTGACCGAAGAGCTGGAACTGCCCAAGGACCGCCTGTGGGTGACCGTCTTCCGCGAGGACGACGAGGCCGCCGCCATCTGGCAGGAAGTGGCCGGCCTGCCCGCCGAACGCATCGTGCGCATGGGCGAGAAGGACAACTTCTGGACCATGGGCGACACCGGCCCCTGCGGTCCCTGTTCCGAGATCTACATCGACCAGGGCGAAGACATGGCCTGCGGCCCGGACTGCGGCATCGGCAAGTGCGACTGCGACCGCTTCCTGGAGATCTGGAACCTGGTCTTCACCCAGTTCGACCAGCACGCCGACGGCACCCGCGACCGCCTGGCCCGTCCCAACATCGATACCGGCATGGGCCTGGAACGCATCGCCGCCGTCTGCCAGGGCAAGCGCTCCAACTTCGACTGCGACCTGTTCCAGGACATCATCCAGTACGCCGCCGAACTGGCCGGCGTGAAGTACAGCTTCAGCGCGCCCGACACCAACGACGTGGACACGGCCCTGCGCGTCATCGCCGACCACGCCCGCGCCGCCGCCTTCCTCATCGCCGACGGCACCCTGCCCTCCAACGAGAGCCGCGGCTACGTGCTGCGCCGCCTCATCCGCCGCGCCCTGCGCTTCGCCACGCTCATGGGCGTGCACGAGCCCTTCCTGTACAAGGTGGCCCGCAAGGTCACCGAGATCATGGGCGAGGATTACCCCGAACTGACCGAAAACGCCGATTTCATCGCCCGCGCCGTGCATGAGGAAGAACAGCGCTTCTCCCTCACCCTGGGCAAGGGCCTGGCCCTGCTGGAAGACCAGCTGGCCGAACTGGAAAAGGCCGGCGACAAGGTCATCCCCGGCGAGTTCTGCTTCAAGCTGTCCGACACCTACGGCTTCCCGCTGGACATCATCACCGACGTGTCCGAAAAGCGCGGCTTCAGCGTGGACGTGGCCGGTTTCGAGGCCCACATGGCCGAACAGCGCCGCCGCGCCCGCGAGAGCCAGAAGAAGTCCGGCCTGCTGGGCCAGGACGGCAGCGGCTCCTCGCTGTTCCAGCAGCTGGCCGACGACGGCCTGCAGAGCGTCTTCACCGGCTACGGCGGCCTGAGCGGCCAGGGCCGCATCGTGGCCCTGCTGGACGAGAGCGGCCTGAGCGTGGAAGAACTGCCCGCCGGCCAGAAGGGCTATGTGGTCACCAACCAGACCCCCTTCTACGGCGAATCCGGCGGCCAGGCCGGTGATACCGGCCGCATGGAAGGCCCCGACGGCGCCGCCCGCGTGCTGGATACCCAGAAGCCCGCGCCCACCCTCATCGTCCACACCATCGAAGTGGAACAGGGCCTGCTGCGCATCGACCAGGAAGTGGCCCTGAGCGTGGAAGAAGACGCCCGCATGGCCACGGCCCGCAACCACAGCTGCACCCACCTGCTGCACGCCGCCCTGCGCTCCGTGCTGGGCACCCATGTGAAGCAGGCCGGTTCGCTGGTCAACAGCCAGCGCCTGCGCTTCGACTTCTCCCACATCGCGGCCCTGACCCCCGAGGAACTGACCGCCGTGGAACGCCGGGTCAACCGCGCCATCATGGCCGACTACCCCGTCTGCACCAGGGAAATGAAGCATGACGAGGCCGTGGCCAGCGGCGCCATGGCCCTGTTCAATGAAAAATACGGCGACACCGTGCGCGTGGTCAGCATGGGCGACGACGCCCACACCGAATCCGTGGAACTGTGCGGCGGCACCCACCTGGGCCACACCGGCCAGGCGGGCAGCTTCCTCATCGTCTCCGAGAGCGGCGTGGCCGCCGGCGTGCGCCGCATCGAGGCCGTCACCGGCTGGAACGCCTATGACCTGGCCGTGGCCCAGCGTGCCGAGCTGCACGACCTCTCGGCCCTGCTCAAGGCCAAGCCCGGCCAGCTGGCCGAACGCGTGCAGGCCCTGCACAGCGATGTGAAGAAGCTGCGCAAGGCCTCCGAAAAGGCGGCCGCCAGCCCGGCCACCGGCGCCGACCTGGTGCAGAAGGCCACCGAGGTCAACGGCGTGAAGCTGCTCACCGCCAAGCTGGACGGCGTGCCGGTCAAGGCCCTGCGCGACATCATGGACGACGTGCGCTCCCGCATCCCCTCCGGCGTGGCCTGCCTGGCCACGGTGGAAGGCGAGAAGGTGGGCCTGCTGCTCTACGTCTCCAAGGACCTGCACGGCCGCTTCACCGCGCCCGCCCTCATCAAGGACGTGGCCGCGCCCTGCGGCGGCTCCGGCGGCGGCCGTCCCGACCTGGCCCAGGCCGGCGGCACCAGGGCCGACGGCGTGGAGGCCGCCTTCGGCGTGCTGCGCGCCAGGATCGCCGGCTAACTTCGTGACTGCCGGGGAGGGGCCGCCGCTGCGGCGCCTCTCCCCGTTCCGGCCCCGCAGCCACCGTTTTTCCCTCTGCTTCCGGCAGGCCCCCGGCCTTCCGGGCAGACAGGCACCATGAGGGCAGGATGATCCTGTCCCGTCCCCAGACACTCCGGCCGGGCGTTCCTCCGGGCTTCCCCGCGCCATACTCCCCCGCCCCGTGTCCGCTATCCCGGCGGGGCACAAACGGCGACTCGCTGTAAAGGATCGTACGATGATCGGTATTTCCAAACTGTATTGCGGTCAGGTGGAGCCCTCCGACGCCCTGCGTTACGGCCGCCAGTCCGGCAACCTGCCCTCGCACCTGCTCCAGTTCTCCAAGGACAAGAAGCCCGTGGTGGTCTGGAACATGACCAAGCGCTGCAACCTGAAGTGCGTGCACTGCTACGCCCAGGCCGTGCCCGTGGACGGCGCCGACGACATCAGCACCGAACAGGCCAAGGCCATGATCGACGACCTGGCCGCCTACGGCGCGCCGGTCATGCTCTTCTCGGGCGGCGAGCCCCTGGTGCGCAAGGACCTGGTGGAACTGGCCAGCCACGCCACCTCCAGGGGCATGCGCGCCGTCATCTCCACCAACGGCACCCTCATCACCAAGGAAAAGGCCCGTGAACTCAAGGGCGTGGGCCTCTCCTACGTGGGCATCTCCCTGGACGGCATGGAAGAAGTGCACGACCGCTTCCGCGGCGTGCCCGGCGCCTTCCGCAAGGCCCTGGAAGGCGTGGCCAACTGCCAGGCCGAAGGCCTGAAGGTGGGCCTGCGCTTCACCATCAACAAGCGCAACGTGGGCGAGATCCCCGGCATCTTCCGCCTGCTGGCCGACCTGGAAGTGCCCCGCGCCTGTTTCTATCACCTGGTGTACTCGGGCCGCGGCTCCGAGCTCATCAAGGAAGACCTGGACCACGCCGAGACCCGTCAGGTGCTGGACCTCATCATGGACGAGACCCGCGCCCTGTTCGACGCCGGCAAGCCCAAGGAGATCCTCACCGTGGACAACCACGCCGACGGCCCCTATCTGTGGATGCGCATGAAGCGCGAGGATCCCAAGCGCGCCGAGGAAGTCTTCGAGCTTTTGCAGTACAACGAAGGCAACAACTCCGGCCGCGGCATCGGCTGCATCTCCTGGGACGGCAAGGTCCATGCCGACCAGTTCTGGCGCAACCATACCTTCGGCAACGTGCTGGAGCGCCCCTTCTCCCAGATCTGGGACGACCCCAGCATCGAGCTGCTGCACAAGCTCAAGGACAAGAAGGCCCATGTGGGCGGCCGCTGCGCCAAGTGCCGCTTCCTGAACATCTGCGGCGGCAACTTCCGCGCCCGCGCCGAAGCCTACTACGGCGACGAATGGGCCCAGGACCCCGCCTGCTACCTCACTGACGAAGAGATCGGCCTGTAGGCCACCTTCTCCAGAGACGACGACGCCCCGGCATCCCAGGATGCCGGGGCGTTTTTGCAGCAACATCGCAAAGGCCGGCTGCCGGCCGGCATGCCGGCGATCACAGCCCTGCCCGGCGGCTTTTCCCCTGTGGCGTTTTGCGCTATGGTGGCCTTCACACCGGAAGGTCCCGTCCCCTGTCGCCCAGCGGCATCGGGGCGCAGGCCTTTCCGCGCGCCGGTCCTTCCCGCGGCCCCTCCGGGACGGGGACGGGCCGCCGCCATCCTCCCCAAACACAACCGCGGCATTGCCGCATCGAGGTAGAACCATGTCCCAATCCTTCCATCGCGGCAGACGTTTGCGCTGGACCCCCGAGATCCGCAGCATGGTGCGCGAGACCCCGCCCCTGCTGGCCGAAGACCTCATCATGCCCTATTTTGTGGTGGAGACCGAGGACCAGTCCTTCCGTAAGGAGATCGGCGCCATGCCCGGCCAGTACCAGCTGTCGCTGGCCGAGCTGGAAAAGCAGGTGGAAAAGGCCGTGGATGACGGCCTGCAATCCGTGATCCTTTTCGGCATCCCGGCCGAGAAGGACGAAAAGGCCAGCGGCGCCTATGCCGAGGACGGTATCGTACAGGAAGCCGTGCGCCGCCTCAAGCATCGCTGGCCCTCGCTCTACGTCATCACCGACGTCTGCCTGTGCGAATACATGAGCCACGGCCACTGCGGCATCCTGACCCCCGGCGGCGCGGTGCTCAACGACCCCACCCTGGAACTGCTGGCCAAGACCGCCGTGAGCCATGCCGCCGCCGGTGCCGACATGGTGGCCCCCTCCGACATGATGGACGGCCGCGTGGCCGCCATCCGCCATGCCCTGGACGAATCCGGCCTGGTCATGGTGCCCGTCATGTCCTATGCCGTGAAGTACGCCTCGGCCTTCTACGGTCCCTTCCGCGAAGCCGCCGAGTCCGCTCCGGCCTGCGGCGACCGCAAGAGCTACCAGATGGATCCCGCCAATGCCCGCGAAGCCATCATCGAAGCCCTGGCCGACCTGGACGAAGGCGCCGACTGTCTCATCGTCAAGCCCGCCGGCCCCTACATGGACATCATCCGCCAGGTGCGCGACGCCGTGAACGTGCCCCTGTGCGCCTATCAGGTCAGCGGCGAATACAGCATGATCCGCGCCGCCGGTCTCAACGGCTGGATCAACGAAGAAGCCGTGATGATGGAAAGCCTGCTGGGCATGAAGCGCGCCGGTGCCAAGATGCTCATCACCTACTTCACCGAGACCCTGCTCAAGCAAAGGCTGGTGCGCTGATGCATGACGCAAAGCACATGCCGGGCCATCCCGGCGGCATGGGGGGGCATCCCGGTGCCGCGGGTGCCCGTCCCGGCGGTCATCCCGGGGGAGCGCCCGGCCACAAGATGGTGCGCACCCTTGAGGACGGCACGCCCGCCTGCAAGCTCATCGCCTGGGAAGTGACCCGTTCCTGCAACCTGGCCTGCAAGCACTGCCGCGCCGAGGCCCACCCGGAACCCTATCCGGGCGAGTTCTCCACCGAAGAGGCCAAGGCCCTCATCGACACCTTCCCCCAGGTGGGCAACCCCATCATCATCTTCACCGGCGGCGATCCCATGATGCGCCCCGATGTCTATGAGCTGGTGGCCTATGCCCACAACAAGGGGCTGACCTGCGCCTTCTCGCCCAACGGCACCCTGATCACGCCCGAACTGGCCCGCAAGATCAAGGAAGCCGGCGTCAACCGCTGCTCCATCTCCATCGATGGTGCCGACGCCGCCAGCCACGACGAGTTCCGCGGCGTGCCCGGGGCCTTCGAAGCCTCCATGCGCGGCATCGAATACCTCAAGCAGGCCGGTGTGCCCTTCCAGATCAACACCACGGTCACGCGCAACAACCTGCACAGCTTCAAGGACATCTTCCAGCTGTGCGAGCGCATCGGCGCGGCCGCCTGGCACATCTTCCTGCTGGTGCCCATGGGCCGGGCCTCGGGCCTGGCCGACCAGGTCATCAGCGCCGAGGAATACGAGGACGTGCTGCACTGGCTCTACGACTTCCGCAAGACCACCAGCATGCACCTCAAGGCCACCTGCGCGCCGCACTACTACCGCATCATGCGCCAGCGCGCCCATGAGGAAGGCGTGGCCGTCACGCCCGAGACCTTCGGCATGGACGCCATGACCCGCGGCTGCCTGGGCGGCACGGGCTTCTGCTTCATCAGCCATACCGGCCAGGTGCAGCCCTGCGGCTATCTGGAACTGAACTGCGGCAACGTGCGCGAGACGCCCTTCCCCGAGATCTGGCGCAACAGCACGTACTTCCGCCAGTTCCGCGACCAGAAGTGCTACGAAGGCAAGTGCGGCGTGTGCGAGTTCCACAAGGTCTGCGGCGGCTGCCGTGCCCGCGCCTGGAGCATGAACGGCAACCATATGGCCGAAGAGCCCCTGTGCACCTATCAGCCCAAGCGCGCCACGGGCGCAAAGTGAGCCACCATGACGGACGCCCCCGAATACTGCGGTCCCCACACCGCGCAGGAAGCCCTGGACGAGACCGACCGCCGCCTGCTGGACATCATCCAGACGGCCTTTCCCCTGACGCCCCGCCCCTATGCCGACCTGGGCACGCTGCTGGGCATCCCCGAGGAAGAGGCCCTGGAACGCGTGCGCAGCCTGCGCGAGCGGCGCATCATCCGCCGCCTGGGAGCCAACTTCCAGTCCGGCAAACTGGGATTCGTCTCCACCCTCTGCGCGGCCAAGGTGCCCGAGGACAGGATGGAGGACTTCGTGCGCGACGTGAACGCCCGTCCCGGCATCACCCACAACTACCTGCGCGAGCACAACTACAACATCTGGTTCACGCTCATCAGCCCCTCGCGGGAAGACGAGCGCGCCACGCTGGCCGACATCACGGCCCGCACGGGCATCCCCATCCTCAACCTGCCCGCCACGCGCCTGTTCAAGATCCGCGTGGATTTCCGCATGCAGGACTGAGACCAGCCCCCATGCCGGGGAGGCCGCAAGGCCTCCCCTTTTTTGGGGCCCGCTCCCGCCCCTGCCGCCCGCAGCGGCCCGCCACCTTCCCCCCGGGGGCCTGCCCCCCTTGAGCTCCGCAGGGGCCTGTGCTAACACCTCAACACCGGTTGCGGAAAGATGCTTCACCTTACGGGAGCGCGGTTTTCCAGCCCTGGCCCTTTCCGGTGCGGCCCGGAGCCCGCCTGTTTTTCTTCGCTTTTTCTTTCGCAATCCTGTCCGAAAATGTCACAGAATCGTCACACGCATGCAGCAGTATTCCGGGAACAGCTACGCCCACAAGGAGAGCGGCATGACCTCCCAGATAGTCCTCAAATATCCCGAGCAACCCTGCTCGCCTGAAGACATGCAGGACCTTTCCTGCCCCAACCTTTTCCTCAACCGGGAAATCAACTGGCTGGACTTCAACGCCAAGGTCCTGGACGAAGCCCTCTCGCCCCAGCAGCCCCTGCTGGAACAGCTCAAATTCCTTGCCATCTTCTACAACAACCTTGATGAATTCTTCATGGTCCGCGTGGCCAACATCCTGCGCCAGTACCGCAACGGCGCGGCCAACGGCTCGGCCGACCGCATCACGCCGGCCAAGCAGCTGGCCGAGATCCGCCGCCGCACCCTGCTGCTGACCTCGCGCGCGCAAAGCCACTGGCTCAAGAGCCTGGCCCCGCAACTGCTGGAAAGGGGCGTGCGCATCGTGCGCTATACCGACCTTTCGGAAAAGCAGCGCCGTTTCCTGGACGGCTACTTCCGCAACGAGATCTACCCCGTGCTCACGCCCCAGGCCATCGACCCCGGGCACCCCTTCCCCACCATCTCCACCACCTGCCTCAATTTCATCATCCAGCTGCGCAACCGCGACAGGGAGACGCGCTTCGTGCGCCTGAAGTGTCCCAACAACCTCTCGCGCTTCATCTTCATCCCGCGCAACAAGGAGGCCAAGACCTACGCCTCCCTGGGCTTCGATCCCAACGTGCGCGGTGATGACATCCTGCTGCTGGAAGACCTCATGGCCCAGTATCTTGAGCTGCTCTTCCCCGGGCATACGGTGGTCAGCTCCGCCCTGTTCCGCATCACCCGCAACACCGACCTGGAGATCGAGGAAGACGAGGCCGACGACCTGCTGGAAGCCGTGCGCGACCTGGTGGAACAGCGCCGCTTCGGCGATGTGGTGCGCCTGGAGATCGCCCACAAGGCCTCGCGCGAGCTGGTGGACTTCCTGGCGCGGCGCCTGCGCCTGCAGCCCTTCCAGATCTACCGCATCAAGGGGCCCATGGGCTTTTCCGAGTTCATGACCCTTTATAATGTGGACCGCCCCCAGCTCAAGACGCCCGGCATCCAGGGGCACATCTCGCGCCTGTTCCAGGAAGGCGACATGTTCGGCCACCTGCGCAAGCGGGACGTGGTGCTCTTCCATCCCTACGACAGTTTCAAGGCCGTGCTGGACTTCATCCGCCGCTCCAGCGAGGACCCCAACGTCCTGGCCATCAAGCAGACCCTGTACCGCGCGGGCAACGACTCGCCCATCGTGCGCGCCCTCATCGAGGCCCGGCGCCGCGGCAAGCAGGTGGTGGCCGTGGTGGAGCTCAAGGCCCGCTTCGACGAGGAGCGCAACATCACCTGGGCCGAAGAGCTGGAAAAGGAAGGCGTCAACGTGGTCTACGGCTTCATCGGCCTCAAGGTGCACGCCAAGCTCTGCCTGGTGGTGCGCCGCGAGGCCGGGCACATCACGCGCTATGTCCACATCGGCACGGGCAACTACAATGCCTCCACGGCCAAGATCTACACGGACATGGGCCTCATCACCTCCAACGAGGACATCTGCGCCGACGTCACCGACCTGTTCAATGTCATGACCGGCTATGCCGACCGCGATCTGTACCGCAAGCTGCTGGTCTCGCCCCAGGCCATGCGCGGCCCGCTCATGGAGATGATCCGCCGCGAGATCGAACTGCACAAGCGCTACGGCAACGGCGAGATCATCTTCAAATGCAACCAGCTGGTGGATGCGGGCATCATCCGCGCCCTGTACCGGGCCTCCATGGCCGGTGTGCGCGTGCGTCTGCAGGTGCGCGGCATCTGCTGTCTGCGCCCCGGCCTGCCGGGCATCAGCGAGAACATCACGGTCACCAGCATCGTGGGCCGCTTCCTGGAGCATTCGCGCATCTACTGGTTCCATGCCAACGGCGACGACATCATGTACATCGGCAGCGCGGACCTCATGCCGCGCAACCTCGACCACCGCATCGAGGTCCTGGCCCCCATCCTCGATCCCGAACTGCGCCGCAAAATCCGCGAGGACATCCTCGAAGTCCACCTGGCCGACAACGTCCAGACCTGGCAGCTGCAGGCCGACGCCACCTACACGCGGCTCAAGCCCGCCAGCAAGGAAACGGCCGTCAACGCGCAGGAACGCATGATCGCCCAACATATCACCAGGGACGATATCTGATCCCAAGGAGCTTTCATCATGGCTACCAAAAAACGCCCCGCCGGCAAGACCGGCAGCAGTACCAGCCGCAGCCGGCAGCAGCGCCAGGGGCAGGCCGCTGCCGCCACCGCCCCCCGTAACGACGGCGACGAACGCCTCCGGGCGTCCCTGCCCGGCTCCGGTACGGACGCGCCGCAACCCGCTCCCCAAGCCGCCGAAGCGCCTGCCGTGACGGCCGCCGTCGCGGAAGGGCCCGCCCCGGAACAGGCGCCGGAACCCGCGGCCGCCGCCCCCGAAGCGCGGGAAGACCGCCCTGAAGAAGCGGTGAAGGAGGAAGCTGCCCCCGCCGAAGAGCCTGCGCAGGCTCCGGCCGAAGCGCCCGTGGCGGCGCAGGAAGCTCCGGTGCCGGACGCCGGAGCGGAGCAGGAAGCCGCCCCCCAAAAGAAAGCCAGGAAAAAGGAAGAAAAGAAGGCCAGGACGGGCAAGAAGCGCGTCAAGGTGGCCGGGCCCGAAACGGCCGATGCCGCCCGCGACTGGGCGCCCCTGCCCTGCGAGGCCCTGCTGGAGCATCTGCTGCCGGGCAGCCCCGAGCTGGAGGCCACCCGCCGCCACGGCCAGCATGTGGCCCACCTGGCGGAACAGCTTTTCGACCAGCTCCAGCCCCTGCACGGTCTGGACGGCCGCTGGCTCTACCGCCTGCGCATCGCCTGCTGCCTGCATGACATCGGCTTCGCTTCCGGGCGTAAGGGCCATCACAAGAAGGGAATGCGCATCGTGGAGCAGGACACCAGCCTGGCCCTGCTGCCCGAAGACCGCTCCCTGGTGGCCCAGCTCGTCCGTTATCACCGCAAGGCCTGGCCCGCCCTGCGCCACCGCCGTTTCGCCGCCCTGGGCAAGAAGGACCGCGAGGCCCTGAACAAGGCCGCGGCCCTCATCCGCATGGCCGACGCCCTGGACTACCGCCATATGGAGGCCGTGCACGACGTGGCCGTCGACCTGCAGCCCGGCAAGGTGGTGCTGACCCTGAGCGGCGCCCGGGACTGCGCCCCCGAGCAGGACCGCCTGCTGGTCAAGGGCGATCTGTTCATGCACATCTTTGGCGTGGAGCTGGAGTGCGTATGTCCCATCCTGTAGTGCCGGACCACGAAGGGCCGGAGGGGGAACGCGTCATCGGCATCATCGACCTGGGCAGCAACTCGCTGCGCCTGATGCTGGTGCGCGTCCTGCCCGACGGCTCGCATACGGTCCTCAACCAGGTCAAGAACATGGTGCGCCTGGGCGAAGGCGCCTTCGAGACGGGGCACCTGCGTGAAGAGAGCATGGCCCGGACCATCAACGTCCTGCGCGGCATGGCCGAGATGTGCGCCGTCTACGCCGCCTCGGAGGTCATCGCCATCGCCACGGCCGCCGTGCGCGACGCGGTCAACGGCCCGGACTTCATGCGCCGTGTCAGGGAAAAGACCGGCATCGACTTCCGCGTGGTCTCCGGCCGCGAAGAGGCCCGCCTCATCTATCTGGGCGTCTCCAGCGGCCTGGCCCATACCGAGAGCCTGCGCCTGTTCATCGACATCGGCGGCGGCAGCACCGAGCTGGTGGTGGGCAATTCCGAGGAATACCGCAACCTCGACTCCCTCAAGATGGGCTGCGTGCGCCTGTCCAACCTCTTTTTCGACAAGGACTCCGGCACCATCTCCGCCAGGCGCTACGCCGCCCTGCAGACCTATATCCGCAACAATGCCCTGCGCTCGTTCCAGCGCATAGCGGACTTCGTCATCGAGGAGGCCGTGGCCAGCTCCGGCACGGCCCAGAACCTGGCCGAGATCGCCGCCGCCCTGGATGCCGAGGACGCCGCCCGCACGGGCCGGGCCCCGCAGGAATCCCGCGACGTGCTCAGCTACGGCGGCCTGCGCCGGGCCGTCAAAGAACTGTGCGGCCGCACCCTCAAGGAACGCCGCAGCGTGCCCGGCATCAATCCCAACCGGGCCGACGTCATCGTGGCCGGTGCCGCCATCCTCCAGACCATCATGGAGGATCAGGGCTTCGACAGCGTGCGCATCAGCAACCGCAACCTGCAGAACGGCATCCTGGTGGATTATCTGTCCACCCGCATGCCCCATGCCGACGGCAGCTTCCATCCCGTACGCAAGGAGAGCGTGCTCCACCTGGCGCGGCGCTGCCGCTTTGAGGAACGCCACTCCCGCCATGTATCGCGCCTGGCCCTGGACCTGTTCGACAGCGCCAAGGTCATGGGCCTGCACGCCTCCGGCGACCTGGCCCGCGAGCTGCTGCACTATGCGGCCCTGCTGCACGACATCGGCATCTTCATCTCCTTCTCGCGCCACAATGCCCACAGCCACTACCTGATCCGCAACACCGAGCTGCTGGGCTTCACCCGCCGCGAAGTGGACATCATGGCCGCCCTGACCTACTTCCACCGCAAGCGCCCCTCCAAAAAGGTGCCGCTCTTCATGGAATTCGACCAGGAGACCCGCGAGGAGATCCGCCTGCTCTCCCTCTTCCTGCTGCTGGCCGAGCGCATGGACAAGAGCCATCGCCAGATCGTGCGCACCGTCCGTTTCGAGGCCCGCAAGGAAGGCGGCCTGCAGCTCTCGCTGCGCGCCCCCGAGGAATGCCCCATCGAGCTGGATCTGGTGCGCGGCAGCGCCAAGCTGGTGCGCAAGGTCTTCCGGCAGGAGATCCCCGTGGAGGTGGTCAGCAGCTTCCGCCGCTGAAACCCGCCGCACGTCGCCGCATGTCAGGGGCCCCGCATGACGCGGGGCTTTTTTTTCACAGGAGCGAACGCCGGCCGTCACCGCTTCGCCATGCTCCGGGGCGCGGGCCGGGGTATCCTGCCGGGAAATGATGTTCCCGGAGGTCTTATGGACGACGCCCAGCATTCCCTGCAACGCAAACTGGAACAGGAACGGCGGCACCTGGCCTGCCTGTGCGCCGGATTCGCCCAGCCCCACGGCCACGGCGACGAGGCGGACAACGCCCGTGACGAGATGGCGGAGCTGCTGGCCCGGAGCCATGCCGGCCTGTGCGCGGCGCGCATCCGCGCCCTGGAAGGCCTGCTGGGCGACCTGCGCTGCAGCGGCCGCCGCCTGTGCATGGACTGCGGTGAAGAGATCCCCCTGTCCCGCCTGCTGGCCGTGCCCGGGGCCTGCCGCTGCCACGACTGCCAGCAGCTGGCGGAAGAAGAGGCCAGACCCTGCGACCGGCGGCCTCCCTGGCTGCCGGACAGCCCGGCGCCGGCCGCGCCGCTGCGCTGAGAAGGTTGTGCCCGCCGGGACAGCATGATGTCCGCATACGGTGGCCGTTGGCGGCTGGTGGGCCAGCACTTTCTTTTTAACACATTAAAATATATTGATTTATTTTTTTGAGCTCCCGTCAGGGGCCCTTCCGTGCGCTGTCGGCGCATGGTGCGTCCGCCCCAGGATCCCAAAAAATATTTTTAAACATGCGGGCTGGCGCTGCCATGATGCCGTGCTCCCCGCCCCATTGCAGCAACGGTCTGCCGTGCCCGTGCGGCGGCCTTTTCCCCGGCGTTCTTCCCTGTCGTGGCCTGCCATGACTGTCATGTATGCGCGACATGCATGGACAGTGTTCTTGTTATAAAAAGAGATCTTCAATGAATACGTTATTTATGAAAAAATGCACATGTTTTTGAATACATATTTACTTCATTTACTATAAAATAAAAGTATATCATTCCCTGTTGTGAATTATAGTTTTTTATTTTTTCTGCATACAAAACAGGTATTCCATGTTATCTTTCCTTCAACAGGAGTATGTTGCGATTTGTAAAAGCATGTAACAAAACAATGAGGGGAGAATCATGGCCAGCTGTGAACACCACGAAGCGTCCTTTGCCCGGAAAAGTCTTTCCGCCCTGCCCGGTATCCTTCTGCTGACAGGCGTCGCCGTTTTTTCGTGGTTCATAACACCGCGCCTCATCGCCCTGCATCCCTTCATGAAGTCCCTCAACCTGAGCGACTTCATCGTGGCCATCATCCTGGGCATGCTCATCTGCAATACCGTCGGCGTGCCCGCCGTCTTCCGGGACGGCCTGCGCTTTTCCACCACCCTGACCAAGACCGGCATCGTGGTCATGGGCTGCAAATATTCCTTCGCCGGGCTCATCAAGACCGGCTCGGAAGCCATCATCATCATTTCCGTCTTCCTGTTCACCTCGGCCATCATCCTGATGTGGCTCTCCCGCCGCCTCAGCATGTCGCCTTCGCTGGGGGCCTGCCTGGCCGCCGGCCTGTCCATCTGCGGCGTCTCGGCCTGTGTGGCCATCGCCCCGGCCGTCAGGGCCAAGAACGAGGATATCGCCTACACCATCGCCGTGGTGCTCATGTTCGGCCTGCTGGCCCTTTTCGTCTTCCCCTTCATCGGCCACTGGCTCGACCTCAGCCCCAACCAGTTCGGGGCCTTCGCCGGTGTGGGCATCGTCAACTCGGCCCAGGTGCTGGCGGCGGGCTTCGCCTTCAGCAATGACGCGGGCGTCGTGGCCGGTGTGTACAATATCGGCCGGGTCATCTGTCTGCCCCTGGTGGTGCTGATGCTGGCCATCATGGTGGCCGCCGAGGATGCCAGGGTGCATTCCCAGCTGGCCAACACCAGCAAGATGCGCATCATCCTCGACAAGTTCCCGGTCTTCGTGCTGGGCTTCCTGGCCGTGGTCCTGCTGAACACCTTCGGCTTCATGAGCAAGGAAGAAGCCAAGATGGCCAGCAATTTCATGAACTGGTGCTTCCTGCTGGGCTTCTCCAGCATCGGCCTCACCACCCACCTCAGCGACATCAAGGCCGCGGGCCTCTCCGGCGCGCTCATCGGCTTCTGTGTGGCCTCGGTCAAGGCCGGCCTGGCCCTGCTGGTGGTCCTCTGCTTCCTGCAGTAGAGGGCCCCGTCGCCGGGGGAGGGATGCCCCCGGCGCACCGTGCCCGGGGATGGAACCATCCCCGCACGGGGGACATCTGCCCATCCCCCACGTTCCGTAACGACCCTTTGCAACCTGTCGCGGCTGGAACACGCCCGACCCCCGGGAGGACATCATGTGGAACAAGATCTCCAAGAGCAGACAACAGGACATCATCGTCATCGCCTGCGGCATCCTGCTCATCCTGCTGGCCAAGGTGCTGGCATGATCTGCTGTCTGGCCTCCGCCGCCTGCCCCCTGCCCGACACGGCCGCCCCGCTGGCCGCCTGCGCCGGAGAGGCCACCATCCGTGCCGTCTATGACGCCGGTATCGACCTCGGCCATTACGGCGAGGTGGACCAGCTGGCGCCCGCCGGGGCCATGGCGGAATTCACGGCCTATGTGCGCCGCCAGAGCGCGGAGGAAGCGGAAGCCGCCTTCGCCCCCTTGCGGCAGGCCGCCCGCAGCCGGGGCATGGACATGCGCCTGCATGTGGTCTACGGCCCGGGCGCGGTGCGCGACCTGCTGCGCCGATGGCGGGAAGAAGGGGACGTGCGCGTCTTTGGCGGGGAAGGCATGCCCTTTGCCTGACGTCTCCGGTCTCCTGCGGGCCGGATCACGACAAAGACACCTGCACAGGGAGCGGGAAGGAGGCGGACGTTTCCTTCCCGCTTTTGCCCCTTACAGGGAGCCCGCCACAGGGGGCACGCGGCAACGGCGCAAAGGGATGGGCCCCATTCTCCAGACATGCGGCACGCTGTGCGCTGCCGGAAGGACTGCCGCCACCTGGTGGCCCCGCCGCGCCGGGCAAGGACCAAAAGAGCAAGGAAAGAAGAAGAAGAAGAAGAAGAAGAAAAAAAAAGAAGGAAAGAGCGGGAAGGCCCGCCCCATGGAAGGAGCAGACGGCCGGCTGCCCGCAGAGGCTCGTCCGGCAAAAGCCCGTAACGAAAAAAGGCTTGCAGCTTTCGCTGCAAGCCTTTGGATTCCCTGGTGCCGAGGGACAGAATTGAACTGCCGACACGGGGATTTTCAGTCCCCTGCTCTACCAACTGAGCTACCTCGGCGTGAGGTGGTGTTGTTCGTCACAACGAAGATGCTTGTACAGATTTCCCCGAGGGTTGGCAAGCATTTTTTTCCGTTTTTCGCCAGAAACTTGAATTTTTTTTGCCCAGCCTCCATACTGTCCCTGTCAGGACAGGTATTATCCCCATTTTTTTCAGGCTGTTGCAGGCACATCCCGTGCCGCCTGTCCTCTCCCTCATCCCCACAGGATCCTCATGGCCTTCCGCCCTTCCCTGCCCCCCTTCATCCTGGAATCCGCGGCCCTGCGCAGTCAGGGCGCCTGGACGCTCATGGCCCAGGCCCTGCTCACGGGCCTCGTCTCCGGCGGGGTCATCGGTCTGTTCCGCTGGCTCTATACCATCATCAACACGGCCATCCGCGCCCATGTGGCCGGACAGGATCCCCTGGCACCGGCCGCGCTGGCCCTGCTGGCCGCCGGGCTGCTGCTCATGGCCCTGACGGCCGGACTGCTCCTGCGCCATGAGCCCCTCATCGGCGGCAGCGGCATCCCGCAGGTGGAGCTCATCGCGGCCGGAAAGCTGCCGCCCATGCGCTGGGCACGGGTGCTCTGGTGCAAGTTCGTGGCCACCCTGGCCGCGCTCAGCGCCGGTCTGTCCGTGGGGCGCGAGGGCCCCTGCATCATGATGGGCGCCACCGTGGGCGCGGGCGTGGGCTACATGTGGCACGACCGCTGCCGCGCCAACCGGCCCCGCTATCTGGTGGGCGGCGGCGTGGCGGGCATGACCGCCGCCTTCGGCGCGCCCGTGGCCGGCATGTTCTTCGCCTTCGAGGAGATGAGGACCCCGCTCACCCTGCCCATGCTGCTCTTCACCAGCCTCTCGGCCCTGTCGGCCTGGTTCATGGTGGACGTGGTGCTGGGCTTCGGCCTGGTCTTCCCCTTCGCCCGGCTGCCTGGCCTGCACTGGAGCCAGTACTGGCTGCCCCTGCCGGTCGGCATGGCCTGCGGCCTGCTGGGGGCCGTGTACAATGCGGGCATGATCCGCCTGCTGCGCTGGCAGGACAGGGCCCGCTGGCTGCCCGGCCCCGTGCGCATCGTCTTCCCCTTCGCCTGCTGCGGCGTGCTGCTCTTCCTCTGGCCAGAGATCATGGGCAATGTCGGCCTCACCGCCCTGCAGCTGGAGCATCTACGCCTGCCCGTCCTCATGCTGGCCCTGCTGCTGGCGGGCAAGATCGCCTTTTCCTGCGTGAGTTTCGCCTCGGGCGTTTCCGGCGGCATCCTCATGCCCATCCTGCTGGCGGGCAGCATGGCCGGCGCCCTGCTGGCCGCGCCCCTGCGCGATGCCGGGCTGGTGGCCCCGGAACAGACGGCCACCCTGCTGGTGCTGGGCATGGCGGGCCTGTTCTCCGCCTCGGTACGCACGCCCCTCACCGGGGCCGCCCTGGTCATGGAGATGTGCGGCGGCTTCCATCTGGCCCCGGCCGTGCTGCTGGCCGCCTTCGCCGCGGCCTTCACGGCCAATGCCTTGCATTCGGCGCCTGTTTACGACAGTCTCAAGGAACGCATCCTGGAGCAGCGCCGCCGGCGCCGGGCCGCTGCTCCCCCCACCGAGGAGAGACCATGACCCGCCTGCTCCCCTGCCTCGTCCTGCTGCTGTGCTGCCTTGCGGCCTGCGCTCCCCGCAGCCTCCCCGACAACGCCGGCCACACGCCCGTGGCCGCGCCCTGGACATGCGCCACCTATCTGGACAGCAGCGAGAACGCCCTCACGCCCGTGCTGATGCTGGACGGCTGGGCCGCCGCCCGCACGCAACAGGTGCGCCTCGACAAGGCGGGGACCGACGCCCTGCTGGATCATCTGGAAGCCTGGTGCCCCACCCATCGCGGGGACAAGCTGGCCGACGTCATCCTGGCCTGGCGCCGCCGGCATCCCGACAGGGGCAGGATGCTGCCCGCCGTGAGCTGCGCGGGCTGGTACGCCCCGGCCGCACGGCCCATCACGGGCAACGAGCAGCAGCTGGCCCTTTCCCTCTGGCTTGCGGGCCATGCCCTGGGGCGGGCCGGTCTGGAGGTCCCCCTGCAGGACCAGCGGCGCCTTGACCGCATCTTCGCCCTGTTCGACAGCGGCGAGAGCCCCCTGCACCAGTACTGCCGCCGCGATCCCGGGGCCCTCGTGCTCCACGGGCTCACGGCCGCGGGCCTGGAAGATGCGGCGCGCCCCGCCGGTGCGGCAAAGGCGGATGCATCCAAAAATTACAAATAACATTTTGATATAATTGTAAAAATAAAATAGTGCTTGCAAATGTGGTTCAGGTTGCGTAAACAACTGTCCCAAATAAAATTCTACAAGGCGAGGCCGTATGACTCGTAAAGACCGTACCGAAGGCATCTACAGCCGCCGTGAAGTGCTCGACGAAAGCGAACGCCGTCAATATTGCCTGATCCAGCTCAAGGACCTGCTCTCCTACGCCTACCGCTACTCCGAAGACGTCAAGAAACGCTTCGACCGTGCGCAGTTCAACGTGGAGAAGTTCAAGACCCTGTCCGATATCAAGCACATCCCCATCCTCAAGAAAAAGGAACTCATCTTCCTGCAGTCCATGGGCCCGCGCCTGGGCGGCCTGCTGACCAAGGACATCGGGGACCTGAAGCGCATCTTCCTCTCCCCCGGGCCCATCTTCGACCCCGAAGACCGCGGCGAGGACTACTGGGGCTATACCGAAGCCTTCTATTCCGTGGGCTTCCGTCCCGGTGATGCCGTGCAGAACACCTTCAACTACCAGCTGACCCCGGCCGGCCTGATGTTCGAAGAGCCCCTGCGCAACCTGGGCTGCGCGGTCATCCCCGCCGGTCCCACCGATGCCTCCACCCAGCTGGACATCATGCAGAAGCTGCGCGTCTCCGGCTATGTGGGCACGCCCAGCTTCCTCATGCACCTGGCCCAGAAGGCCGAGGAAAAGGGCCTGAACCTGCGCAAGGACCTCTTCCTCGAGGTGGCCTTCGTCACCGGTGAGCGCCTGTCCGAAAAGATGCGCTCCCAGATGGAAAAGAAGTACGACCTCATCATGCGCCAGGGCTACGGCACCGCCGACGTGGGCTGCATCGGCTACGAATGCTTCCACAAGACCGGCCTGCACATCGCCAACCGCTGCTATGTGGAGATCTGCCATCCCGATACCGGCATCCCGCTGAAGGACGGCGAAGTGGGCGAGATCGTGGTCACGGCCTTCAACAAGACCTATCCGCTCATCCGCCTGGCCACGGGCGACCTGTCGTACATCGACCGCAGCCCCTGCGCCTGCGGCCGTACCAGCCCGCGCCTGGGCAACATCGTGGGCCGCGTGGACACCACCGCCCGCATCATGGGCATGTTCGTCTACCCGCATCAGGTGGAACAGGTCATGAGCCGCTTCGAGGAAGTGAAGCGCTGGCAGATCGAAGTCACCAACCCCGGCGGCATCGACGAGATGACCCTGTTCATCGAGACCAGCGGCTTCAAGCGCGAGGAAGAGCTGCTCCACCAGTTCCGCGAAAAGATCAAGCTGCGTCCCGAGCTCAAGATCCTGGCGCCGGGCAGCCTGCCCCCGCAGATCCGTCCCATCGAGGACAAGCGTCACTGGGATTAAACCCGTCATGGAGGCCCGGCCCCTGCGCCGGGCCTTTTTGCCCTGTGACGGCCGCTCCCCGGCCGTCCCGCAAGGAGGCTCGTCATGGAAATGTCGCCGCAACTGGCCCGTCTGGTGGCCTGGCTGGAAAAGATGCACGCCCGCGTCATGCAGGCCGAACAGGCGGCCCGGGACGTCGTGGACGATACGCCCGCCTATACGGCCCGCATGCAGGAAAAGGCCCGCCTGCTGGCCTCGCTGGAAGAGGAGGGCGAGACCTATCTTGAGGGGCTGCCCGAACCGCTCCAGGATCAGGCCGGGCACCGTCTGCACCGTTTTTCGGCCAGCGCCCGCAATGCGCTGCGCATCGGCTCCATCTTCTACATGTCCGCCCTGCTCTATCCCGAAGACCACAAGCCCGGCCAGCCCGACGACCTGCAGGTCTTCATCCGGCGCCTGCGCGACGAGGGCGAGCACTACACCCTGCACCCGCAGGACTAGCGGACAGTTTTTTCCGGGGGAAGGAGAGCCCTTGCCAACGCGGGAAAGGGCTCCTTCCCTCTGTCTCCATCCTCCCCCAACGCGCTTTGGCCGGCAGGATGATGATCCCGGCGGCGCTCCGGCCTTCCCCTGATGCCGGTCTCCCGGTGCGGCCCCGGAGGTCTCCCGACGGAAGATTTCGGGAAGAGCGCGGCAAGGCCGCCTTCTTCCCTCTGGTGAAGGCCTCCCGGTCATGGACGACCGGGGCGGCCACACCCTGAACCGACGCAAGGAGTTACCATGAACAAATGTATCCTGGGCGGCCTGCTCTGCGCCGCCATGCTCTGCGCCGCTCCCGCCCTGGCCATGCCCGGCATGGGCGAAGGCAAGGCCCCTGTGGACAAGTTCCCCATGATGGACGCCGACAAGAACGGCAGCGTCAGCAAGGAAGAATTCAAGAAGTTCTTCCCCCAGATGCAGGACGGCGCCTTTGCCGCCATCGACAAGAACAAGGACGGCGCCATCAGCCATGAGGAATGGCAGGGCTTCAGCAAGAGCCACGCCATGGGCCGCGCCGGGCATCCCGACGCCCAGATGCCCCCGGCCGGCGAGGCCGCGCCCAAGACCATGCCGCTGGTCACGCCGCCTTCCAAGTAACCGTCAGGGGAGCGTCCCTGCCGGGCGCTCCCCCTTCCACGGCACCGCGGTGCCGCCCTTTCGACCTTTCATCCCCTCCATGTGGCGTCCCCAGGCCGCCAAAGGAAAACCATGCCCTTCTTCCCCAAGCCCCGGCGCCGACCCGCGCCCGCCGATACCGACATCAGCACCGCCGACGCCGCGCCCCGTTCTTTCCGTCCGCGTCCGGCCACCGGCACGCAGCCTGCCGACCGTCCCCGCTTCCAGCGCGGGGAACGCAACGAATCTTCTTTCCGGGACGGCCGTCCCCGCCGTGAAGACCGCCCCCGTGACGGACGCCGCCCTGCCGGGGACTTCCCGCGTGCCGGGCGTCCCGCGGACCGCCGCGATGCCCGCCCCGGCTCCCGGTCCCGCAACGAGGCGTTCCAGGACCCGTGGGTGGACGGCCAGCCCCGCTTCCTGCCCATGAGCCGCGCCGAGATGCAGGCCCTGGGCTGGAAGGAACTGGACGTGCTGCTGGTCAACGGCGACGCCTATGTGGACCACCCGGCCTTCGGGCCCGTGCTGCTGGGCCGCTGGCTGGTGGCCCACGGTTTCCGCGTGGGCATCGTGGCCCAGCCCCGCTGGCAGTCGCCCGACGACCTGCTGGTCATGGGCCGTCCCCGGCTTTTCGCGGGCGTCAGCGCGGGCGCGCTGGACTCCATGCTGGCCCACTACACGGCCTTCCGCAAAAAGCGCCACGATGATGCCTACACCCCCGGCGGCAAGGCCGGCGCGCGTCCCAACCGCGCCTGTCTGGTCTATGCCAACCTGGCCCGTCAGGCCTTCCCCGGCCTGCCGGTGATCCTGGGCGGCATCGAGGCCTCGCTGCGCCGCACCACCCATTACGATTTCTGGACCGACAGCCTGCGCCGCTCCATCCTGCTGGACGCCAAGGCCGACCTGCTCATCTACGGCATGGGCGAGCTGGCCATGCTGGAATGCGCCCGCCGTCTGGCCGAAGGCAAGAGCCTGCACGGCATCGACGGCACGGCCTGGCTGGCCAAAGTGGACGAGCACAACGTCCCCGTGGACCTGCCCGAAGAATGGCTCGACCTGCCGCGCATGCAGCTGCCCTCCCACGAGGCCGTGCAGGCCGAGGCCACGGAGCTGCTGCGCCTGACCCAGATGCTGGAGCAGCAGGTGCACCGCCAGAACGCCTGGGCCCAGCAGATGGTGGGCGACCGCGCCCTGGTGCTGGCGCCCCCGGCCCGGCCCCTGACCACGGAAGAGATGGACCAAATCTACGCGCTGCCCTACGCCCGCGCGGCCCATCCCCGCTACCGCGAGCCCATCCCTGCCGACGAGATGCTGCGCACCAGCATCACCAGCCATCGCGGCTGCGGCGGCGGCTGTTCCTTCTGCTCGCTGGCCCTGCACCAGGGGCGCCGCATCAGCTCCCGCAGCCAGGAGTCCATCCTGGCCGAGGCCCGCACGCTGGTGGCCCAGTCCCGTCGCGGCCAGGTGGCCATCTCCGACGTGGGCGGCCCTACGGCCAACATGTGGCAGGCCCACTGCGCCCTGGACGACGCCACGGCCGCCAGGGCGGAGCCCGGCGCGCGGCCTTCGTCCCGCTGCCGCCGCAGCAGCTGCTGTTACCCCACGGTCTGCAAGTCCTTCATCACTCCGCAGATGCAGCATGTGGGCCTGCTGCGCGAGGTGGCGGCCCTGCCCGGCGTGCGGCAGGTGCGCGTGGCCAGCGGCGTGCGCGCCGACCTGGCCCTCAACGATCCTGAGGCCCTGGCGGCCTATACCGGCGAATTCACCGGCGGCCAGCTCAAGGTGGCCCCGGAGCACTGCGCCGCCCGCGTGCTGGACCTGATGCGCAAGCCGGGCATGGAAGTCTTCGAGGCCTTCCTCCAGAGCTTCATGGAGCAGAGCCGTCGGGCCGGACGCGAGCAGTATGTGGTGCCCTACATGATGAGCGCCTTCCCCGGCTGTACGGACGAGGACATGCACGAGCTGGCCCGCTGGCTGCAACAGCGCCACTGGAGCCCGCAGCAGACCCAGTGTTTCATCCCCACGCCGGGCAGCATCGCCACGGCCATGTATTACTGCGGCCGCAACGAGGACGGGGAAGAGATCTATGTGGCCCGCAGCGATGCCGACCGCCTGCGCCAGCACCGCATCCTGATGCCCGATTTCGGCCGCATGCCCGAACGCGGCGGCCATGCCGATGCTGAGGATGCGGGCGAAGGCCACCGCCGCGAGCCCCGCCGGGAAAACACCACCGAGCGCTGGCGCGACGAGCGCCGCGGCGCTGACGGCCTGGCCCCCCGGCACGAGGGCCGCCGCACCTTCCGGGAAGACCGCACGCCGCCCTTCCCCCGCTTCGATGACGAGCGGGACGAGGCCCCCCGCCGCGATGTCCGCCGCCCCGACCGCGACGGTTTCCGCAGGCCCGGCTTCCGGCAGGATGCCGACAAACCCTTCCGGCCGCGTCCCTTCCCCGGTGCCGCCCGTGACGCTGACGAGGCCCCGCAGGCCCGCCCCTCCTTCCGCAGGGACGGGCAGGACGAACGCCCCTTCCGTCCCCGTGCCGACCGTTTCGTGGACCGCGAGGGAGGAGAAGGACAGCGTCCCTTCCGCCCGCGTCGCGATGACGAGGGACGGCCTTTCCACAAGGACGGCTTCCGTCCCCGGCACGACCATGACCGCGACGGCAGCGATGGGCAGGAGGCCTGGAAGCGCTCCCGTCCCTTCTCCCGCTTCGATGACGAGCGGGACGAGGCCCCCCGCCGCGATGTCCGCCGTCCCGACCGCGACGGTTTCCGCAAGCCCGGCTTCCGGCAGGATGCGGACAGGCCCTTCCGGCCGCGTCCCTTCCCCGACGCCGCCCGTGACGGTGACGAGGCCCCGCAGGCCCGCCCCTCCTTCCGCAGGGATGGTCAGGGCGAACGTCCCTTCCGTCCCCGTGGCGACCGTTTCATGAGCCGCGATGGGGAAGAAGGGCAGCGTCCCCTCCGCCCGCGTCGCGATGACGAGGGACGGCCTTTCCGCAAGGACGGTTTCCGTCCCCGGCGCTTCGACCATCACGACGGCAGCGAAGGACAGGGCGAACGGGAACGCCGTGCGCCTTTCCCCCGCTTCGATGACGGGCAGGGCGGCGCGCCCCGCCGCGATGTCCGCCGTCACGACCGCGACGGCTTCCGCAAGCCCGCCTTCCGGCAGGATGCCGACAAGCCCTTCCGCAAGAACACGTTCCGCAGGGACGGCAAGCCCGCCTTCGGCTCCCGCCGTCGGGACAGGGGCTTTGACGGCCCGGCGCTGAACGACGACGAAGAATGATAAAACGGGCGGTACCCGCAAGGGTATCGCCCGGAAACATAGGATGGACGCATGTCGCGCCACGGCCCTGCCGCCGCGGGCGTGCGCCGCACGCAGGGGCATCGGCCCGGCCACAGGCGCGGGACGCCGAGGAGAGCTCATGGATCAGGAAGAACGCATCATCCGGCTGGAAGAACTGGCCTATTTTCAGGAAGAACGCCTGCGCGAACTCAACGAGGCCCTGACGGCCCAGCAACAGCAGATCGACATGCTGGAACACCGCCTGGCCGAGACCATGGAGCTGGCCCGCAACCTGCGCGACCAGCTGGGGCAGACCGGCAACGGTGCTCCGGTCAACGACCTGCCGCCCCACTACATGCCCGAGCGTTACTGATCGGGCCGGGCGACAGGCAGTTAAGCATATCTATGCGAGGGGGAGAGAGAAACCGTTTTGAAAAACGGTTCTCCCTCTCCCCCTCGCGCTC